>Ga0335398_10000448_pt1 | contig 72408 bp, 57 predicted proteins | sample BON03_FD_205742 | JGI IMG/M metagenome (GOLD analysis project Ga0335398, IMG submission 205742) | Freshwater microbial communities from Lake Bonney liftoff mats and glacier meltwater in Antarctica - BON-03 (spades assembly) (version 2) | ecosystem: Environmental > Aquatic > Freshwater > Ice >... | reverse complement strand
ATGTCGTTAGGATCTTCGTCGGGCGCATCGAGGGCGACGAGGGGATCCGTCGTTTCGATAGCCTCTTCAGCCGGAGTGGGTGCGGGTGCCGCACCCTCAGCCGGGGCCTCAGCCGGGGCCTCAGCCGCACCCTCAGCCGGAGCCTCGGTGGCGACCTCGGCAGTGACGGTCGCAGCCTCATCGGGAGCCTCATCCGCACCCTCATCGGGAGCCTCTGCTGGAGTCTCATCGGGAGCCTCTGCTGGCCCCTCTGCTGGAGCCTCTGCTGGAGCCTCAGCCGGAGCCTCAGCCGGAGCCTCAGCCGGAGCCCCTGCTGGAGCCGGAGCCTCGGTGGCGACCTCGGCAGTAACGGCCGCAGCCTCGGTGGTGGCCTCGGTGGTGGCCTTTTTCTTCCCGGGGGTTTCCTTCTTTTTCGCTGGAGCGGCCTTTCCCGCGCCGGGGGGCTGCGGAAGGCGACCGATCGCGAGACCGGTGTCGGGGAACTCCAGCACGTAGCCCTCCGAGGTGAGCCAGCGCAAATTCTTGAGCGCGGTCTTCGCGCCGTCTGACAACTCGAGCACTTCCGGTGCCGCTTCGCCCTCGGCTTTCGCGGGGGTTTTGAAATCGGGCACGAGCGCTTCGAGCATCGCCGCAACCGTGGTTCGCGGGGTCGCGATGACAAAATCGACGATCTGCTGGATCTGTGCCGTCAGGGTCACCGCCGGATCGAGCTCCTTGGGACGAACCGCCGAGACGTGGAGCGATTTTTTTCCTCGCTTGAAGAACTTGAGCCCTTTTTTCTCAAGATCGCGGCAGAGCGTCTGGATGAGCGGCAGCGGGAACCCGCGGCGGAGGCGTTCGCCCTCCTGTTTGAGATGGGCGAGGAGGCCGGGAGAGAGCATGCGGCCGGGGATGTCACCGGGCATGATCGCTTCCTTGACCTCACGCACCGCTTTTTCGGCGTAGTGCTGACGGAAATGACGGGCCAACTCCTCGACCGATTTGAGAACGAGCCCTTCGGCTTTGGGTGCCGGCTCGGCTGGGGCCTCGTCGCCCGGCGCTTCTTCCTCGGCGGCGGCGCTGTCGATTTCTTCTGCGAGGATCTCTTCAGCTGCTACATCGGCGTCGATCATCTCTCCTTCGACCACGACTTCGGCGGCGGTCTCTGACTCGATCCCGGCTGGTGCTTCGTCGCTCGCTTCAGCGACTTCGGCGACTTCGGCGACTTCGGCGACTTCGGCGACTTCGGCACTTTCTTCGCTCACCTCGGCCGGGGTCTCTTCGACGACACTTTCGGCAGGGGCCGCCTCTGCGGCAGGGGCCTTCACTTCGGGGACAACGACGTCGGACTTGAGACGGTAGTGGCGTGCCCGACTGACCTGCTCTTTCCAGCGCTCGATCGCCTCTTCCCCGCTCTCCATCTGGATGCGGGACTTGTAGCGCTCGAGCGACATGTTGGAAAATCGCTCCTGATGGAGACGCGCGATGTTGCGCTGGTATTCGTGATGGTTCGGCGGACCGAGGATGGTGCCGCTGAGCCCGCACACCGCCACGACGCTGAAGTTGCCCGTCGGGGCGTCCACTTCGACGTCTTCGGTGACGTAAAAATTCTCAATCGCGGAGCTGTTGAGGAGGTGCGAGACCGCCTCTTCACGGCTAAGCCAGACCGATCCGTCGGCCGGGCAGCGGTAGAGTCGCTGGGCATCCTGCCCCGTAAAGCGTACCTGGTAGCGCTCGCGACCGTTCAGGATCATCTTCGCCAGATCCGCCATCGGGAAAGCGCGCAGCGTCTCTTTGATATGTTTGGTGAGTCCCTCGATCGCGGGCTTGGAAGGTTCAATCGCCGCCGTGATGCCCTCAGCGGGCATGTCTTCCCGCGGTCTGTCGCGGAAGTCACGGTCTCCGCCGCCGCGACGATCTCCGCCGCGATCGCCACCACGACGATCACCACCTCCGCTGCGGCGATCACCGCCACGATCGGATCCCTGGCCTTCGGGACGAGGCCCGCGGCGCTCATCACGTCCGGCTCCGCCACCACCACCGCTGAAGCCCCCACCACCGCCGGATCGGCGCTCACCGCCACCCTGACCGCCGCGTCCGGCGAAGCCACCGCCGCCTCCGCCACGGCGATCATCACGACTCCCACCGCCACCGCCGCCACGGCGATCTCTTTCGCCTTCTTCGTGCTCGAAGCGCTTGGCGAAAGTCTTGTCAGGGGTCGATTTCGAATCCTGCGCCCAGTCGGGCATCAGGTCACGGGCGGAAAATTCCAGGGGTTTGTCCTCGTCACTCATTCTACGGACTTCAAATTGGGTTTTGTCTCGCCTGGTTCCAGTTCGATTGTTCGAACCGCATCAAGGGTGCTGATTGCAGATGCCTGCCTCTTCACCGCTTTTTTCCTTCAAAAACAGGCGGGGTCAGGTTCGCCGCGATCAAATCGTCACGCCAGTGCTATTTTCAGTGCCTCTTTGGTCACCTCGGTGGTTTTTTCGATATCCCCGGGACCGTGAGCCAGAGAAATGAAGCCGGCCTCATACTGCGAAGGGGCAAAATACACGCCCCGATCGAGCGCCGCCCAGAAGAATTTCCGGAAAGCCTCGAAGTCGGATTTTTTCACATCGTCGACGTTATCAATCGCGTCCTCGGTGAAAAAGAGACAGAACATCGAGCCGATCCGGTTCAGGGTGAGGTCGCGTCCGAGCTCGTGCAGGGTCTCGCGCACCCCGTCTTCGAAGAGCTGGCCGATCTCCTCGAGCCGGTTCCAGCCATCGAGCCGCTCCATTTCCCTAAGCTGGGTGAGCCCGGCCGCGAGGGCGAGCGGATTCCCCGAGAGCGTGCCCGCCTGGTAGACCGGCCCGTCGGGCGCGAGCATGTCCATGATCTCCGCCTTCCCGCCGAACGCGCCGACAGGCAACCCGCCGCCGATGACCTTGCCCATCGCAGTGAGGTCGGGGGTGATCCCGACCCGCTCCTGCACCCCGCCACGGGCGAGGCGGAAGCCGGTCATCACTTCGTCAAAAATGAGGACGGTTCCGTGCTTCGTCGTGAGGTCGCGGAGCAACTGGAGAAAGCCCTCTTTCGGAAAAATCAGACCGGCATTGGCAGGGATGGGTTCGACAATGAGTGCCGCGATTTCGTGCCCGTATTTGGCGAAGACCTCCTCGATGATCTCGGGACGGTTGAAGGGAACCGCGATGGTGAGTTTGGCGAGATCGGCCGGCACCCCGGCGCTGTCGGGCTGGCCGAAGGTGAGCGCGCCGCTCCCTGCCGCGACGAGGAGAGAATCGACGTGACCATGGTAACAGCCCTCGAATTTCACGATCTTGTCCCGTCCCGTGTAACCCCGCGCAAGGCGGATCGCGCTCATCGTCGCCTCGGTGCCGCTGTTGACCATGCGGACCTTTTCCACCGAGGGCACGTAGTCGCGGATCATGCGGGCCATCTCGACCTCGTGGCAGTTGGGGATGCCGAAGCTGAGCCCTTCCTTCGAGGCGCGGTGGACCGCCTCGATCACCGCCGAGGGAGCATGACCGAGGATAGCGGGCCCCCACGTGCCGACGTAGTCGATCAACTCATTGCCATCGACGTCCCAGATGCGGCAGCCGCGGGCGCGCTGCACGAAGAAAGGGTCACCATCCACATTGCGGAAGGCCCGCACCGGAGAATTGACGCCCCCGGGGATGACTTCTTTGGCGGCTTTGAAGAGTTTGGCGGAAAGTTGTCGATCTGGCATGTGTCGCTCAATGAATCGCCGCTCTCCCCTCCCGTCAACCGGCACGAGGCCCGTGAAGATGATTTGACGTGCGGATCCGGAACCGGCTCTCCGGGGTGGGTCGCCCTACCTCGCGAGGCGTCTCCGGGTAGGGCGAGGCGTCCCCGCCGAGCCGCGAGCGTCGTTTGACGTCCGCACCCCGTAGAACGGGTCTCCAGGCCCGTTTCCGCAAAAGGCCGGGGTTGCGAGGAACGGGCCTGGAGACCCGTTCTACATTCGGAGGCTCCGCCCATTGCGTCGCTAGCAGCCTGTCGGACTTGGAGCGTCTGCGCGAGGGAATTGGGGTTCGAGTCAGAATTTTCATGAGTTTGAGGAGTTTGTGTGAACACAAATGACGAAAACGAAGGGGAATTCGGGCCGAATCCCCGATTTCCGCAGCCGGGCGGGATAAGTCCGACAGGCTGCTAGGCCCCCCGAAGACACAGAAGGGAGAGCTTGCTTAGGGAAGCGCTGCGGGTTACGATTTGGTGTGGCGATGAATTCCATCCTCGACAGTAGCGAAGTGCGGGAGGCTCTCGCGCCGATGAGCGTTGAATTTTACCAATCGGCTTCGGATCTTGGCTGGTTCGGCGAGGACGTGGAACTGCTCGAGGGATTCCCGGTCAAGAAGATGAGCAAATCTCCTTTACACGAAAATCTGGTGGAGGAGCTGTTGGAACGTATTCGCTCTTGCCTCCATGGCGACCGATGGGTTTCGAAGGAGCGTCCCATTCAGTGCGCCATTTCCCAGCCTGAACCGGACATCGCGGTATTTGCCGGTCCGCGTGATTTTCGGGCGACGACTCATCCGACGACGGCCGAGTTCGTCATCGAGGTGGCGGTGAACACGCTCGAGAAAGACCTCCGCAAAGCAGCGATCTACGCCGCGGCCGACGTTGCCGAGTATTGGGTGGTCGATCCGAAGACATGCTCCATCCTGGTCCACCGGCAACCGATCGGGGAAGGCTACGCCGAGATCACCACATTCGGCTCCGGGCAAGTAGTCACAAGTTCCCGTATCAATGGTTTCGTCATTCGAGTCGACGAATTGCTCCAACCTGTCTGAATGGGAAGGGGTGTGTCCTCTTCCCAATCCAATCCGCCGACATACCTGGTATTCAACTCGCTCAGCCCGGCGTCGTAGGGTGCGGTGACCTGCTCGGAGTAGACCTTGTCATATTGCTGACGCAGGAGGGTGAGCTCCGGCGGCGGGGCGGCGTGGAGAGAGGTGAAGACGGTCGGCAGGAGGCAGAAAGCGGCGGCGAGAAGGCGGAGTGGTCGGGTCATGCGGTGGCGGGGTGCGGTTCGGTTGAGAAGCGGCCGGTTCGGACGCGTTTCCCCAGAATGTAATAACCGGTTTGGAATCGCTTGTGGCAGATTATTTTTGGTGATTATTTTTGGTGATTATTTTTGTTTGCCATATTTCCATATTTTCCCCATATTAATGGAATGAAGACCACGATGGAGATTCCCGATGACCTTTACCGACGGGCTAAAACCCGGGCTGCGGCAGAGAATCGCAAAGTAAAAGACCTTGTCACTGAAGGATTGACCGCGGTTCTTGAAAGGGACGTGGCCGCATCGGAACCAAACGAATCATCCGAGCAAGTCTTAAAGGCTCTCGCCGAAATTCTTCTCTGCCCGGCCTCTCCGGCTGGGCGAACTGCGGAACTACAGGAGGACGCCCGTAGAATGAGGGCCGAAGGCTGGGACAGGGACGATATGCCTGAATGAGTGCCTGCCTTCATCTTGATACGAATGCTCTGATCGCTTTGGCGGATCCACAAGGGACCACGGTGATTCAAGTTCGCGACCGAGCCCGGGCGGGGATCCTACCCGAGGCTTCCGCCGTCGCATGGCATGAATTCGTGAGAGGTCCGCTCTTGCCCGATGAACTCCTGCGCGTCGAGCGAGTGGTCGGATCCAGAATCCGCCCATTGACCCGCAGCACCGCCGAGTTGGCAGCTCGTCTCTTCAATGCCACCGGAAGGAGGCGGGCCTCTACGGCCGATTGTTTGATCGCGGCCAGTGCCATTGAACACAAAGCGGAACTGATGACTGCCAACCTCTCAGACTTCATTTTGTTCGAGCCCTTTGGTCTGCTCTTGTATCGACCGTGACCTCGCTCGTGGGCGATTGGCCCGAACTCTGACTCAGCGCTTCCCGGAGAGAGCGAAGGCCGCGTAGCCGGTGAGATTTCGCAGGAGCGAACGTCGTGAGGCAGTGAGGAAGGTGGCTAGCGGGAGGTGGGCCGGGTGAATTATGGCGAATCGATGAACTGACGGATGCGTGGAAAAGTTATCGGCCGATCTTCACATCCGGCCGCCGCGACCGACCTGGGAAAGGAATTCGTAGCCGGGGAGGAGCAACGCGAGCTGCTCGACGGGTGGCGGATCCCATCGAAAATGCCCGCCCTCGGTCCGGAAGAAACCGCCGGGAGGGGTCTCTCGAGCGGCTTGCGAACCGTCCATCGGGGAATCATCGGAATCTCGCGTCATGGATACCAATTGTTTATATCGTTCCCGCACGCGTTTGCGAGGGAAATCTCGCGCCCTGAATCGGGCGGGGTGACGGGGGGAAGCCGAGGAACGGGCCTGGAGACCCGTTCTACGGTCGGAGGCTCCGCCCATGTTGCGATGCTGGAGAGTCCGCCGCTTCACGGGCTTGAAATGGATAACCTGTCCCTCCGACTCCCCAGTCCCTCCGACTCCCCACCCAACGCGGCCTCACAGAGGCCACCTACAGCGGGCCGCCGGGGGATTCCCCCTTTAAAATTTAGAGAAGAAGGCGTGCAAAGTGCAGTTTCCGATTTACGCCGGGCCCCGCTTCCGCTTAGCTACTCCCTGCGCCGATTCGCCGGTGTGACTTGTCCCCTCACCCCCGTCTCTATCGCACCACAGGCATGAAACTCCATCATCTCGAGTTGTTTTATTATGTCGCCAAGCACGAAGGCATCACCGAGGCGGCGCGCAAGATGCCCTACGGGATCCAGCAGCCTGCCGTGAGCGGCCAGATCAAGTCGCTCGAAGAAGATCTCGGCATCTCCCTCTTCCATCGCCGGCCCTTTGCCCTGACGCCGGCGGGGGAGGAACTCTACGACTTCATCCATCCTTTTTTTTCCCGCATCGACCAGTTCACCGAACAACTCCGCCGCGAAGAGAGCTGCCATCTGCGGCTCGCCGCCTCGGCCGCGATCCTCGGGAATCACCTCCCCGAGGTGCTGCAATCACTCCAGAGCGAGGTTCCGAACCTGCGCCTGACCCTCCGGGAGCTGGGCAACGCCGAGCTCGAGAATGCCCTGCGCAAGCAGGTGGCCGACGTCGCCATCTCCGTGATTCACCGCCGCATCGGGCCCGGGATCAAGACGATCAAACTCCTCGACCTGCCCCTCGCCCTCGCCGTCCCTGCGACCTGTCCCCTGAGCTCCTTCCGCGAACTGGTCGACGCCTCGGCGGGCGGGCAGCTCGGGCATCCGCTCGTCTCCCTGCCCAAGACCGAGCCGGTCGCGCGCCTTTTTCAACGCGGGCTGCTCGCCGCGAACCTGCGCTGGGAACCGTCCATGGAGGTCTCGGAGCTGGGCCTTATCCTCAATTACGTGTCGCGGGGTTTCGGATTCGGTGTCGCGGTCGACATCCCCGGGGTGAGCTGGCCCGAGGGCGTGAAAAAGGTGTGCCTCCCCGACCATTTTCCTCCCCTGAGTCTCGGCGTCCTTTACACCGGCGAGCTGAAGCCGATCGCGGCTCACTTTCTCCAGCTCGTGAAGAAGAAAGCTTCGCACTTGAAGAAAGCCCTGAAAAAGACGACGACTTCCTGATCATGCCGGAAGCGCTCCTTTTTGATTTTGACGGACTCATCCTCGACACCGAGGTGCCCATCTACGAGGCATGGCGTGAGAACTTCCTCGCCTTCGGACACGAACTATCCCTCGAGATTTATGCCGCCTGTGTCGGGAGCAATTTCGGAGCCTTCAATCCGAAGAGCCACCTCGAGTCGCTCACCCGCAGCTCGATAGACTGGACTGACTGGGACACCAATCGCGAGCGCGACGCCCTCGCCCGCACCCACCGGCTCGATCCCTTTCCCGGCGTCCTCGCCCTGCTCGATGACGCGGACGCGGCCGGGGTTCCCTGCGCCGTCGCCTCAAGCTCACCGCGCGACTGGGTCGAGGGGCATCTCAACCGGCTCGGTATCCTGCATCGCTTCGTCCTGACCCGCTGCATCGACGACGTGCGCGCCCCGAAGCCGGCTCCCGATCTTTTCCTCGCGGCCGCCAAGGGGCTCGGGATCGATCCCGCCGCCGCCGTCGTCCTTGAGGATTCCCTCAACGGTCTGCATGCCGCCATCGCTGCCGGGATCGCCTGCGTCGTGGTGCCGAACCGTATCACCTCGCATCTCGAATTTACCGGCGCCGCCGCCATCCTTGACAGTCTCGACGGAGTGACCATCGCCCGACTGGCGGGGATCAAGGACGGATCCTCTTCTCCATGAATTCATCGACGCCCCCTCCCCTGCCGCTACCATCCGACCCCGCCGTTCCGGCAGCGCAGGCCGTCCTCGCAGTGACGGGACTGCATCGCTCTTTCGGACGCTTCGCCGCCGTCGATGGACTCGACTTGTCTGTCCATGCCGGGGAGATCTACGGATTCCTCGGCGTGAACGGCGCGGGGAAAACGACGACGATACGCATGCTCATGGGCATCATCGCCCCCGACCGGGGTACGATCGAGCTGCTCGGTGTAAAGTCGAAGCGCACCACTCTGAAGCAGAAACAACGTATCGGCTACGTTTCGCAGGACCAGACCTTTTACCCTTGGATGACGGCGGAGATGCTCGGCAAATTCGTCGGCGGCCTCTACCCGACGTGGGACGCGACCGAGTATCGCCGCCTCCTCTCTGTGCTCGAGGTGCCGGCCAACCGCAAGGTCTCGGGTCTCTCGGGCGGGATGCGGGTAAAGCTGGCCCTCGCCCTCGCGATCGCCCCGCGACCACCACTCCTCATCCTCGACGAACCGACCGCCGGGCTCGATCCAGTGGCCCGCCGCGAGTTCCTCGAGATCATCACTCACCAGGCGCGGGAGTACGGCCGCACGACCTTTTTCTCGACCCATCTCCTCGACGAGGTCGAGCGGGCGGCGGATCGTGTCGGGATCATCCACCGGGGGAAAATGCGCTTCGAAGGCCGCCTCGACGAGCTGCAGCGCCGTGTCCGCGAGATCACTCTCGCCGCCGGGGCGCCTCTGCCGCCCGGCTTCCAGGTCTGGCGCGAGCTAGCCGTCACTGAAACGGAAGGCGGCCCCGAACGCCGCCTCATCGTCGAAGCCGAACCTGGGGCCTGGGGAAACTCGGGCCTCGCCGGGAAAAAGCTGCCCCTCGACGACATCTTCATCGCCTGTGTCGGCATCTCGACGACCCGCCTCTGATGAACCGCGCCCTGCTCTACAAAGAACTGCGACAGCACGGCATCTGGCTCGCCCTCCTCGCGGCACTGAGCTGTTTTGTTTTTCTCGTGATCGTAATTGCGACCGGAGCCGACGGCAGTAGCGGGGGTGTCTTTTTCGGTATCCGTCAGGGTCTCTCCTACTTTCTCACGATCCCGATTTTCGTCATCTGCCATCTGCTCGTGGCGATGGAGTTCCGCCGTCACACCCGCCTCTTCCTCGAGGGTCTGCCCCTGCCGCACTGGCGCATGATCGCGATCAAGGCGTGTCTCGCCCTCTTCCTCGCGGCGCTCATGGCGGGCGGCGCGGTGATGACAGGCGTGATCGCCTCGGCCGGGAGCGAGGCGATCAACGGGAGATTTCTGGGCATCCTCCTGACTTCGGCGATCACCTGGGCGTGGTTTCTCACCGCCCTGTTTTTCCTGATTTCCTTTCTCGGAAGATACAAGGTCGTGATCCTCCTCGCCCTGATCTTCGGGCTCTCGTGGATCAACTACGCGACGGCCGTGCCGCTGCGCGACTTCCCGCCCTTTGCTCTCCTCTCTCGATTCGGGTTCGAGCGCGATCTCTGGCCGGTGGAGGATCTGCAGATGACAGGACTCATCGCTCTCGGGCTTTTCGCCGCCGCCTTCCTCCTCGGCCTCGCCAGGGAAGGCTCCGTCGCCGCGATCCTCGGCGAGACGATGAGCTACCGGGAAAAGATGCTGCTCGGCGCGGCGGTCGCGATCCTTTTCACTGCGGTGATGATCTGGTTCACCCCGCAGCCGGAGCCCTTTGCCCTGCCCGGCGCGGTCGAGGAGGAATACGACGGTGTCCGCGTCCACCTCTCCCCCGAGGATACGACCCGCCCCGTCGATGACGATGTCGCTCTCGCCGCCTACCTTGCCCGCCGCCTCGCGGAAAAACGAGACTGGCTCGGCATCCCGAAAGAGGAGTTCCCGCCCGTCTACGTCGTCGAGCGCCAGGGACTCGTGAATGAAGAGATCGACTGGGAGGAGGTCGAGGGCGACCGAGTCGTCCTGATGTATGCGGGCTATCGCGATGCCGGATTCACGCGGGACACCCTCGTCGCCTTCTCGATGAGTGTGGCCCTGAGCGTCCATTCCCACCGCCGCGTCGATAAGGAGCATCGATGGTGGATCGTCTGCGGCATCGAGGGACTGATCGAGATGGAGCATGCGGACGAGACGACCCGCCTCGCCCGCGAGAAGTCCGCCTACGATACGGTCAAGGAGCACGGCTTCACGGTCGAGAAGCTGCTCGGCCGCAATCTCTATTCCGAAGAGGCGGGCTGGCGCGAGGCCGATGCGGTGGCCTGGATGGCGTTTCGCTACCTCACCGAAACGGTGGGAGAAGAAAAAGTCCAGGCCCTCGCCCGCAAGACGATCACCCGCCGCGTCACCCGGCAGGACAGCCGCCCCGTCTGGCGGGAACTTTTTGCCCCGGTGCCGCGCGTCTTCGAGTCCACCACCGGCCTCACTCTTGAAGCTTTCGTAGAAGGCGCCCGCGACTACATCATCACGCATCCGGGGGCCGCCGCTCCGGGAGCCGACGCTCCGGGAGCCCCTAAAACCGAGGAGGTGAAGCCATGAGAGCCTTCCGCGCCATCCTCTGGAAAGAGTGGATCTCGCTGCGGCCCTTCGCCCTGCTCCTCTTTGCGCTTTTTGTCTTCGGGCTCTTCATGGTGCAGGCGACCGAGTACTTCGACGTCTATCCTTTCTGGGAAAACATCATCGGCAATGTCGGCTCGGTCGTCGCGATGACTTTCATCCTCGCCGTTGTCGTTTCGTTGGGCCTGATGGTCCGGGAAAAAGACGAGGGCACCCTGCTCTACCTCGATGGCCTGCCTCTCTCGCGTTTTTCCATCTATCTCGCCAAGTGGCTTATCGCGGTCGCGCTCCTCGTCTCGATCAATCTGCTCTGGACGCTCGAGTCCATCGTCTACGATCTGCTCTCCCGCGGGAGCGCCTCACCGCCGGTGCCGTGGCGGTCGATTGGTATTTTCACGGTGCTGGAGCTTTTCCTCAGCGTCTACTTTCTCACGATCCTGATCGCCTTCTCCTTCCTGCGGCGCTGGGCTCTCATCGCGGTCGGTGCGATCTTCTGGATCCTCTTCGGATTGAAATCGATGCAGGTGCCCTACGCGGGGCTGCTCGATCCCTTCACCCTCATCGAGGCGCCCGCCGAGATGGGGGAACGCTGGGAGTGGCCCCGGCTCCAGCTCCTCGTCATGAGCGTGATCGGGGTGATCGCCTGGGTGACAGGTTATCTCATTTTCTCGATCCGTCAGGGTGCGGTGAGCGCATTCTCGCGCGGGATGCGCGAGGCCTGGTGGGGAAAGCTCGCGGGCGGGTGCGCGATCGTTCTCGTCGCCGTGATGTGGCTCGGCATCTTCGTCGCGGTCTCCTGGGAAGAAGGGATCGAAGCCGCCCGCGCCGAGGCGGAAAAGGCCCGGCCCGCCGCGCCCGAAGACCGGAAAAAAGAGATCGTCACGAGGGAGTCGGGCCATTTCCTCTTCCTCTATCGCCGTCAGATCAAACGACGGATGGAGACGCTGATGGCGGAGGCCGACCCGATCTACGAGACGGTCGCCGACTTCCTCGAGCTGCCGACGGAGCGTCGCGGGGATCGTATCACCGTCGATCTCTCGAGCCCACTCGCCGCTCACAACGCCGGCCAGGCCTACTGGAAGAAGATCCGCATGGCCCTGCCGGCGAGGGACAAGAAAAAGCCCGACCCCGAAGAACGCGAGGGCATCGCCATCCTCGGACACGAGCTCACTCATGTCTTCATTGACCAGATCACCGACGGCAGGCTCGAGGAGTCCTTCGACGCGGCGCGCTGGTTCCACGAGGGACTCGCGAGCTACGTGGAGTTCCGCTTTTTCCGCGACGACAGCGGGGCCACCAGCTACCGCCGCTGGGTCGCGCTCGCGGCGAAGTGGGAAGAGGTCGAGTTCTCTGAAATGGTCGTGAATCGCACCTTCTCGACCGAGCGCGACCCCTTTCTCGCCTACCCGGCCGGTTATCTCTGGGTCGACTCACTCGTGCGGGTCTACGGCGACGATGCCCCCGCGAAGCTCCTGCGCGCCCTCGGTCGCGAAGACGGACCGCGAAAGCTCTCCGGTCTCGCCCTCTGGCGCGACGCCTGCCTCGCCGCCGGCTTCGATCTGGAGCGGGTGCGATCCGATTTTCGGAATCAGCTCACCGCCCTGCAAGAGGAGTTTGCGGAAGCTCTCGCTCCCTTCCCCGAGATCACTGCCGGCACCGCCTCCCGTCGCGGGAACAAAGTCGTCATCCGCCCTGAACTCCCCGATGGATGGCAAGCCGGGCTGCCCGAAGGGGCCGGGATTCTCTGCCGCGTCCGGCCCCGCGCCGACGCGAGTCCGGGCGAGTGGCGCTACAGCAAACTCGGTGAAGACGAGACTTTTGCCGTGCCCGCGCTCCCCTTCCTGAAACCCGGCATCGGCTTCCAGATCGGTTGGCAGCTCGATGGAGGATCAAGCCATCCCGTCTTCGGGGAATGGGTCAATGTCACAGTGACGGAGTAGGCGTTCGCACGTTCGTATTTGAGGGCTTGCCAATCGGTAAACAGATCATTAAAACAATGAGATGGAACCTAACTTTTCTGTCTCACCAGGTGGCGCCGTCGGTGCCGCAGTCGTCGATCAACTCGCCCGAACCAAAGGATGGACGCGTCTCTTCAGTGTCCTGATGTGGATAGGGGCGGGCTTTCTGATTTTGGCAGGGGGCGGCATGATGCTCGTCGGAATCGTCGCCGGGAGCACTGCCACGCAGATGGATCAACAACTCGGGGCAATAGGCGGAGCGATCGGCATCGGGGTGATCTATTTTCTGATGGCCATCTTCTACATCTATCCCGCCCTCAAGCTGGGCGGATACTCCAACCGTATCTCCGATCTCATGAATGCACCGAGTGAGGCAAATCTCGTTGCGGCCCTCAACGAGCAGCGGGCGTTCTGGAAATACGTCGGCATTCTCATGGTCGTGATGCTGGTCTTCTACGCCATCATCATTGTCGTTGTTCTTGTCGGCGCGGGCTTCGCCGCTGCCGCAGGGGCCGCAGGCGGCTCTTGATACAACTTACTCCAACTCGGGTGGCACGTCACCGTAGTTCCAGCCGCCGGTGAACCCCGGCGCCGGCTTGCCTTTCGGCACTGCTCCGGGAGTGAGCTCTTTCGTCAGGGCGATGCCGGCGTCGCGGATGAGGTCGCCGGCTTCGGGGATGAGATTGCTGTAGCTCGTGAGTCTTGTCTCGTAGCCGCCGCCGTGCGGGCCCAGCGCCTCGCTCGTGGGCACGTAGCCGACGCAGCCGTTTGCGAGACTGACCGGCCAGGTGAAGGGGAAATCACTCGCCGCCTTTTGCTGCAAGCCGAACTCGCAGAAGTACTCGGCCGGGTTCGTCACGAAAACGGCCGGCCCGATCTGGATCGCCTGGACCTCGACCTGACGAAGCGGCTCTATATCAATCATGGCCTGGAGCATCACGATCTCTTTCGCCCAGATCCAGTCGTTCATCGCGGCGGCCGCGACCGGCGGGGCGGAGACGAGTGCGCGGCTTTTCGCAACCCGCTCAGCCGAGGGATGACGCCGGGCGATCTCGAGGGTGCGAGTGCCGACATCGACGGCGGCTTCGGTGGTGAGGGAGGCGCCGAGCCCTAACATTACCTTCACTGCCTCGGCTCCGACCGAGCCACCGACGAGCATGGCTCCGTCAGCCCCGCCGGGCGTCGTCACGGACGAGGCGTTGTCGACCTGGGTAACATCGCCCGAGGCTCCGTTGAGAAAGACGACGACAACATCATCGCCGAAGGTGCCCCGGATCACTTTCTCGATGGCCCAGGGAAAATTCGCGGAAATACCGGGCGGACTCGTCGTGGCGTGGCAGGCGAAATTGACGACACAACCGACGAGTTTTCCCTCGCTGTTCCATGCCCCGATCACACCGACTTCGGGATCGATGGGCCCGGCCGTCTCGACCATGTCGGGATTGCCGTAGCGGGGATGGGTGAAACTGAGTCCGCCCGCCATGCGCCAGCGACGGTTGAAACTGACGCGATCTTCCACGCCCCGGCCGAAGCCGAGCTGGAGTTCGCGCCGCGTTTCATATGCCTCGGTCACCGCCTCGACGATGCCATTAATCATCGTCTCGAGGTAGACGGGATCCGCGGTCGAACTCTGCTCGTAAGCGAGATCCTGCACCAGCGCATCGGCATGATCGAACTCGCCCGGCAGGACCATGCCGGTGGGACCCGAGGAATGGGAATGCGAAGCCCCGATGAGGACCGCCTCGGGCGGGATTCCCGTCTTTTCCTGTACGCGGCGGCGCACCTCGGCGACCTGGGGCTCGCGAATCAAGAGGGCATCGAGACCGACGAGGGCGACGACTTTGCTCCCGTCGTCGAAGACGGCCGCCCGGGCCTTGCAGGGATCGTGAAAGATCTGGTGGTAGCCTTTCCCGTATCCTCCCGGTCGCTCCATCCCGATCGCGGGCGAGATGTCGCGCTCGGCGAAGCCGGTCTTCACCGGGGCTATCGCCGGCGCGGAATGAAGAGGGTTGAGTCCGGCGCCTGACAGGGTCAAGCCGGCGAGGAGGGAGAGCAGGGAGAGCGTTTTCATTGCTCCTCATGCTATCAGGGAAGTGCCGGCGGGAAAATCACGTCTCGTGGCGTGATGCCGTCGCCTCAAGGGAGCGGCTCGCGGGGGATCTTCTGCTTTCCGAAGAGCTTCTGCCCGAGACGGCGGAGCGGCTGGGTCTCGACTTCGGCTTCCCGAATGACCTCGGCACGATGCTGGATGGTGGGAGCGCCGGGCTCGGGAAAGACCTGGGCGGCTTCTTCCCCGATCTCGCTTCGGACGTCCTCGTCGTAGCTGCTCTCCACCGCAGCTCCGTCTCCATGCACGACGACTGGCTGGATGAAGATCATGAGCTCGGATCTGGTCTTCCCCACGCTGGTAGTCTTGGCCGCGTAGCCGATCAAGGGGATGTTCTTGAGGAAAGGAATGCCGGCATCTTCCTCGTTTTTGGACTCGGAGATCAGGCCACCCAGAATGATGGTAGATCGGTTCGCCACGGTGACCGTGGTGTTGAGCTCCTGCTTTCCGATGATGGGGATCTCGTTCTGGTCGATGAGCTGCTTCCCTACGACGCGGTCATTGACCTGCACGATGTCGAGGGTGACTTCGTCGTCCTCATTGATCGTCGGGAGGACTTCAAGCTTGAGGACGACATCTTTGAAATCGACGGAGGATCGAACCGAGTTCGGGTTGTTCGTGTCAGAGACGGAGGTCGCCGGATAGGGCACCTCCTGCCCGGAGGTGATCTCGGCCCGCTTGCCGTTCTGCGTGTAGACGACCGGTCGGGAGAGAACCTTGAAGCGCTGCGTCGCCTCCAGTGCGGTGATGATGACGTCGAGCGATTGCCCGATCTGCCCGTAGAAGTTCAGGCCGCTGGCGGGGCCGAAGGGACTGGTGGTGATCATGTCGGCGATGTTGGCGATGTTGCCGGGATTGCCGGGTGTGCCGATGATGTCGCCACGCCCGTTGATGTTGCCACTGGTGAAGCCTCCGCTGCTCGGTTTGTTGCCGTTAAACTTGGTGAAGCGCTGGATGTAATCGACGCCGAACTGCGCGTCGTCACTGAGATTGAGCTCCCCGATAACGGTGGCGAGATAGACCTGCACGGGGCGACGATCGAGCCGATCGATCATGTCCATGACGATCTGCTGTGATTCACCGGTGCCGGCCACGATGATGGAGTTCGACTGGCGGTCGGCGATGATGCGGGTTTTCCCGACCAGCACGGAGATGGGGGCCACCTCATCGATGGGGAAAGAGATCTGGTCACTGCGCCCGCCGACTTCTTCGGTCGTGCCTTGCTGCTGGGTGCGGTTCTGATTGTTCTGCGCGGTGCGATTGCCACCGGTGAGAGTAGTGAGCTGGGACGAGGTCACGGGGGTCGTGCGGGTCTCGATCTGGCGACCGCCGGGGAGCTGGGTCTGGCCGGTCCCGGTGTCCTGCAGGATGTCGACGAGCACCGGGAGGATATCGTTGGCTTTTACATACTTCAACTTTCTCTCGAGAGGCTTGAGATTGTCGAGGGCCCGGTCGAACTGCTGGATAAGTTCGAGGATGTAGGCGGCGTCGGTGGGCGAGGCGACGATCATGATGCGGTTCATGCGATCATCGGGGATGAGCTGGGCGGCCGGCTGATCGGCGGTGCCGACCCCGTTCATGACGTTGCGGGACCGGGCGTTCTGCGAGCCCTGGGCGGACTGCTGGGGCGCGTTGTTGTTCCCGCGATTCTGGTCACCACCCTGCTGGGGGGCCGGGGTGCCGGTGCCGGTCCCGGTGACGGTACCGCGCGTCTCACTCTGGCGCTGGCGCTCCTCCATCCGCGCGTCCATCGCCGCCTGGATGATCTGCGCGACGACGTTGGCCTCGGCATACTCCAACTGCACGAACTCGGTGATGAGCGGGGCGTCATCGACGGGGTGGTCAATGATGGAACGCACCCGGATGAGCTGCCGCACGATGGGACTGGTCTCGGTGATGAGCAACCCGCGCGGATGGATCACCGGGGTGATGCGGCCGAATTCGTTGAGGACAATGTGATTGCTGAAAATGGTCGCGGCGTCCTCGGGATCGACGAACTCGAGCTCCATGAAAAAGCCGACAAGCGACTCGCCGTCGGGGAGCAGGGTAGGATCGGTGTAAATGACGACCCCTTCACTGAAGGACGGGCTGCTGCCGCCCTTGCGCGCCCCGCCGAGGAGGATCTTGACGCTCTCGTCCCCGGGCTCTGCGACGAGAACGTAGCCGTTGACGAGCAAAGCGGCCTCGATGAGGCGAATCGCTTCGTCGCGGGAAACTTCACTCGGGGTCACGAGGCTGACCTGCGGTCCTTCAAAAATCGAGCTGTCCTTGACGATGGGTTTGTTGATGAGGCGCTCGTAGATATTGAGGAGATCGTTTACCGGATTGAGCGGGAACTGCAGGCTGACTCGATCACCCACGGGAGCGCCGGGAGCTCCGGGAGCTCCGGGACCACCCGGCCCCTGAAGAGTCGAGGGGGCCTGGAGGGGGGTGGGACGAACCGCAGTATCCTGCGAATACGCGCAGGCGGTGAAGAGGAAAAAGAGGGCAAAAATGGCGCCCCACCCTTCCCCGCCGACCGACCGTCGGGACCAACTGAAATTCTCGCTATTCATGTGTCGTGTTTCAACCCCGAGTCCGCCGTGTCGAAGGTAAACCCCGCCCGGTGGATAAGGATTCTTCTTTTTCCCGGAAAGAATGAACAGTTTTTAACCCAAGCGCCCCCCGCGCACAACACTGGAGGGAAATCATTTCATTGTCGCTCTTTCCGGAAATTGCTGAAATTTCAGCCAGCCGAACAATTCACTCCACCACGCTCGAAATCTCTCCCTCGGCGACGCGGGTGAGTAGCTTTTCCCCGGTCTTCACCTGGTCTGCTGATTTCACGAGTCGGCCCGCCGCATCGGTGGTCACGGAAAATCCGCGCTTGAGGATGGAGTCGGGACTGAGCGATTCCATGAGGCTGCCCAGGCTCGTGAGGCGGCGGCGACGGTCGGCGAGAGAGCGTCTCGCGGCCAAGTCGAGCGACTGCCCTCCCTGCGAAAGTCTCTCGCGGCGTCGGGAAAGTTCACGCTCGGGCTGGAGCGACTCGAGACTGCGGCGCGCGCTCTCCATTTCGCTGCGGCAAATGGCGAGGCGATTCACGAGGGCACTCTCGATGCGCTCGCCGAGGTAGTCGAGGGACTGGGACCATTCGCGGATTCTCCGGCCCGGTTCCCGCGCCCCCAGTTCGCGCCCCAGCGACTGGAGGTGGCGACGCGAGATCGTGAGGGCATGCTCGGTCTGGGCCTCGAGAGTGCCCTGCAGACGGTCGAGATGGCGACGCAGCGCGACCCCGTCGGGCACGGCATTTTCCGCAGCGGCACTGGGGGTGGGCTCGCGGCGGTCTGCGACAAAGTCAGCGATGGTGAAATCGATCTCGTGTCCGACCCCGGACATGACCGGGAGGGAGCAGGCGGCGATGGCGCGGGCGACGACTTCCTCGTTGAAGGCCCAGAGGTCTTCGATGCTGCCGCCGCCCCGCGCAACGATGACGAGATCGGGGCGCAGGTGGCCCTCGACCTCGTCAAAGGCGCGGACCCCGGCCGCGATCTCGCCGGCGGCTCCGTCGCCCTGCACCCGCACCGGATAGATGAGGACTCGGACCCACGGCGCGCGCCGACCGAGGACATTGATCATGTCGCGGATCGCGGCCCCGGTCGGCGAGGTGACGATCCCGATGGTCGTGGGAAAGGTCGGGAGCGGTTTTTTATTTGCCGGATCGAAGAGCCCCTCCGACTCTAGGCGGCGTTTGAGCGCCTCGAACCTGGCCTGGAGTTCGCCATAGCCCTTCGGCTGCACGAGTTGGGCGATGAGCTGATATTGTCCCCTCGCCTCATAGACCGAGATACTGCCGTAGACCTGCACCTGGAGCCCGTCGCACAGGCGCGCCGGGCTTTTCGCGGCGGCCCCTTTGAAGAGAACACAGGCGAGTTGGGCGAAGGGATCTTTGAGGGTGAAGTAGTGGTGGCCCGATCCGGGGAGACGATGATTGCTGATCTCTCCCTCGATCCAGACGCCGCTGAACTGATCCTCAAGGCTCTCACGAATCCGCGAGGTGATGCCCGCGACGGTATGGACGTGGTCGCTCATGGTGATCAGCCCCCCATTTCCAGGACTGCTTTGGCCATGTCGGGTGCGCCGTAGAGGGCGGTCCCCGCGACCATGACATTGGCCCCGTGGGCGGCGGCGATGGACACGGTGCGCTCATCGATGCCGCCATCGACCTCGATATGATAGGCAAGGCCGCGGCTCTCCCGATAAGCCAGCGCCGCCGCGACCTTGGGCATGGTCTCTTTTTCCATGAAAGCCTGCCCACCGAAGCCCGGCTCGACGGTCATGACAAGGAGCAGATCGATCTGATCGAGGTAGGGAATGACGGTCTCGAAGGGAGTCGATGGCTTCAGCGCGAGCCCGCAACCGAGCCCGGCCGCCCGGGTCCGGGCGAGGGTGCCACTGACATCGTGATCCGCCTCGACGTGGACGGTGATCCGGTCAGCCCCGGCGGCAATGAACCGGTCGAGATACTTGTCGGGCCGCGTCATCATGAGGTGCACATCGAGGGGAATCGTCGCATGGGGACGGACTGCGGCGACAAACTGGGGCCCGAAAGAGACATTTTCGACAAAATGGCCATCCATGACATCGAGGTGAAGCCAGTCCGCACCGGCCTTTTGGGCCCTCTCCACCTCTTCACGGATCCGTGACCAGTCGGCCGCAAGAAAAGAGGGGGCAATGATTCGGGTGTTGCAGTCGCTCATGCTGGGGGCATTATCTTCACGGTTTCGGAGTTCCGCAAACCATTGTCTCCCGAAACCTGTAGTATGGTCAGCCATTTCCCCGAGCAATACGACGACGCCCCCATCGATCTCACGAGCGATACCTTCCTGATGAGCCAGGCCCTGCGCCAGGCGCAGAAGGCTTATCTCGCCGAGGAGGTTCCCATCGGTGCGATCATCGTGCGCGAGGGCCGCATCATCGCCCGCGCCCACAATCAGGTCGAGACCCTGCGCGACGCGACCGCCCACGCCGAGATGCTCGCGCTCACCCAGGCGCAGGAGGCCCAGGGAGACTGGCGCCTGACCGACTGCGACCTCTACGTGACGAAGGAGCCCTGCCCCATGTGCGCCGGGGCGATCGTGCATTGCCGGATCCGCCGCGTCATCTTCGGCTGCGGCGACCCGAAAGGCGGGGCGGCGGGAGGGCTGCTCAACCTGCTCCAGCAACCGACCCTCAATCACTTCAGCGAGATCACGCCGGGCGTTCTCGAAGAGGAATCCATCCAGCTCCTCAAGGCTTTTTTCCACGAGGCACGGCTGAAAAAGAAGGCTGGCCCCGGCGAGTAAAAACGTCCATCCTCCTGTTTGGTCCCCTGACTTATGCGTTTTCAAAATCTTGCGAGACATCCCGACATCGGAACGAATTGCTATCTCCTCGAAGTCGGCGAGACCCGCGTCATCCTAGATGCCGGGACCCATCCGAAGCACACTGGCAGAGATACCCTGCCCCAGTTCGAACGCCTCGAGCCGGACTCGATCGATGCGATCATCCTGAGTCACCCCCACCTCGACCACATCGGCGGGCTCCCCGTGCTGATGAGGGAGCACCCGAACGCGGCCGTGGCGATGACCGAGGTCACCCGCGACAACGGCAGCGCCCTTCTCCACAACTCGGTCAACGTGATGAAAGCGCAGCGCGAAGAGCTCAACGAACCGGCCTACCCGCTCTACTCGCACCGCGCCGTCGATGAGGCGGAGCGCTCCTGGTTCACCCGCGAAGTGGGCGAGAGGTTTAATCTCGGGGATCGCGAGCGGGTCTCGTGCCAGTTCTACCAGGCCGGCCACGTCCTCGGGGCGGTCGGCGTCCGCATCGAGCATGGGGACAAAACCTTTTTCTACACCGGCGATGTCCATTTCGAAGACCAGACGATGACTCGCGGGGCCGAGTTCCCCGTCGAGAAGTTCGACACCATGGTCATCGAGACGACCCGCGGGGAACAGCAGCGCAGCGCCGACTACACCCGTGCCGCAGAACAGCGCCGACTCGGCGAGACCATCAACCGCACTCTGGAGCGCGGCGGGGCGATCCTCATCCCGGTGTTCGCCTTCGGCAAAACGCAGGAACTGCTCCTGATGCTGCGCGAGTTGATCGATGAAGATGTCATCCCGCCAGTCCCCGTCCACATCGGTGGCCTCAGCACGAAGATGACGCAGATCGCGGACCGCTTCGCTCACCATCCGGGACGCAAACATCGTGGGTTCAGACTGATCGAGGAGTTCCCCAGCCTGCGCATCCTGCCCCGCGGCCATCGCGAACCCGACTTCCATCCCCGCTCGATCTATGCCCTCTCCAGCGGGATGATGTCCGAGCATACCGTGTCGCATCGCTTTGCCCGCCGCGTCCTCTCCTCGGCGGATCACGCGCTCCTCTTCGTCGGCTACGCGGACAAAGACAGTCTCGCCGGTCGTATCCTCGCTGCCGGCAAAGGGGGCCGCGTCGCGATCTCGGCCGATTCTCCCCACGAGTCCGAAATCAAATGCGATGTCGAGCGCTTTGACTTCAGTGGGCATTCCCCGCGCGACCAGATTGTCGATTACACGGTCTCATGCGACCCTACGAACGTCGTCCTCGTCCACGGGGATGAGGCGGCCCGGGCCTGGTTTAAAGCCGAGCTGGAGCAGCGTCTCCCCGGGGCACGGGTGATCATCCCCGCGCCAGGCGAGGTCATCGACCTGTAAAATCACCCCTCACCCTGAGGCACCTCAGTGATGCCCGTCTCCAGTGCCTTGACCCGGCGGAAGAGACTGCCGAGCTGTTTGATGCGCATCGCTTCGCGGCGGTCCTCCTTGAAAGGGCGGGCCGGATACCCGAAGTAGGTGCCTCCCGGCTCTCGGATCGAAGCGATGACGCCGCTGCGCCCCCCGCAAGTGACGTGATCCGCGATGACGAGGTGGCCGGCGACACCACATTGCGCAGCCAGAGTGACATAGTCCCCGATCCGCGTGCTGCCCGAGATCCCGACCTGCGCGACAATGATGCAATGTTTCCCGATGATGCAATTGTGCCCTATCTGGACCTGGTTGTCGATCTTGGTCCCTTCGCCGATGACCGTCTCGCCAAAGCGGGCCCGGTCAATCGTGCTGGATGCCCCGATCTCCACATCGTTGCCGATGCGGACGATCCCGAGCTGCTCGATTTTGCGATGGCGGCCCTCGACGAACTCGAATCCGAACCCATCCGCTCCGACGACCACCCCGGGGTGGAGGATGACCCGGTCCCCAACGAGACAGCCCTGACAAATCGTGACATTTGGTCCGATGACGCAGTCCTCACCGATCACCGCATCCTCACCAATGACGGTCCCGGCACCGATACGGGTTCCCTTCCCGATGACTGCGCCCGAGGAGACGGTCGCATTTGCCTCGATCGAGACCCCGCCAGGATCGAGCTGCGCCTCCGGGTGAACAAAAGCAGTCTCGTTCACCCCGGCGACAAAGGGAGGCGGAGTCACCCCGTAGAGCCGCACGATGCGATCAAAAGCCATCACCGGATTCACCACCACGACGAGGGCGGATCCCTCCGGTGCCGCCACTCCCGCATCGGGCACGAGAACCAGACCTGCGCGGGTCGATTCGAGTTGCTCCCGGTATCTCGGGTTCCCGTAAAAGCTCACACAGGTCGCGTCGGCCTGGTCCAGCGCGGCAAAATTCGTCAGGACTGCAGCGGCGTCTCCGCGGACCAGGGTTCCCTCAACCAGGGTTACTATTTCTCCCACACTCGTTTTCATGATCAGATGCGAACCTTCCCATGGACCATTCCCGCCCGTTCGTAAAAACAAAAAAGCGGCGAAAATCGCCGCTTTCGCTCGGGAAACTCCCGGAATCCGGAACGCTTAGTTGGCCGGAGCAGCCGAGGCAGGAGCACCGGCATTGAGGGTGCTGACGACTTCGGCAGTGAGATCCTTCACATTTGCCGAGGTGTAGAGAATCGCCTTGTTCGCCTTGGGGAGGAAGGACTTGTCGAAGACAAGATCGAGCCCCTGAGCCTGTACAATCGTATCGACGGTCTTTTTGATCTCTTCGACAAGTGTTGCTTCCATCTCCTGACGGGCTGTCATCACTTCGGACGAAGCTTTGCGCTGGGCATCGGAGATTTCCTTGCCCTTGGCCTGACGCTCCTGAAAGAGAGCCTGGAGCTTCTCGAGGGCCTCCTTCCGCTTGCTCTCCGCGAGGGCAGTGTCCTTGTAGACGGCGTCGAGCTCCGTCATCTGATTGGTCATCTGCTGGTAGGCAGCCTGGCGCTCGTCGAGATTCTTGCGCTTCTCGTCAGCGAGGTCGTTGATTTGTTTCACCTGAATCTCAGTTTTGAAGAACTGGTTGAGGGCCTCCTGCATATCGATGACAGCAATTTTTAGCTCCTGTCCGGAGACACTCTGGGAGAGCAGCGGAAGAGCAAGGGAAAAGAAGATGGCTGGCAGGCGGAATTTCATAATGATCGAATCAGAAGATGAGAGGGAAGTTCGCCTCGTGCAACAACACTGACAGCAGCGAATGCAACGGGCTCTGAACGGACGATAGGGAACGGTGATTTCTTAGAAAAACCTCTACGCTCCCCGGTATTTAGAACTGCGCACCCATGGTGAACTGGAAGCGGCCGCCATCGTCGTTGAAGCCATCGGACTGGAGCGGAAAAGCGTAGTCGAGACGTACCGGGGCACTGCCGAGAACGAAGAGACGGACGCCGATACCCCAGTCAGAGTGGATACCGCTCTCAATCGAGCCTGTCGGCCCGTCGCTAACTTCACCCAGATCGTAAAACGCAGCAGCGCGAATCTTGTCCACCACCGGCACCGAGACCTCTGCGGTCGCGTTCCAGGAACGATTGCCCCCGAGGACCTCGCCGCTGACTGGATCACGCGGACCCACATCACGGAACTCGAAACCACGCAGGTTGTTGGCACCGCCGAGGAAGTGACGGGTAAAGACGTGATCGCCATCGGTGGACTGGTTCACCTCACCATTCAAGCTCACGATGATGTCTCCGGGCAACTGGAAATACTGGGCTGCGCTGGCGGAGAAGATCGTGTCTTCCACGTCGCCACCGAGACCTGCAAACTCAAAGCCAGCCGAGGCCTTGTTCCCTTCGCGGGGGAGGAAGACATTGTCACGGGTATCGCGAACGAGGCTGGCACCGACCGAACTCTTGAAGAACTCACCCTCTTCGGCAAGGAAGGCGGGGGAGGCGTTCGGGGCGGCATCGATCTCGATCTGCTCGGCGCGGTAGTCACCCACGAGGTAGGTAAACTCACCGACAGCTTTACGGAGCGAGAGGGCGACACCGTAGCTGGTCTGATCGTATTCCGGGCTCAGGAAGAGAAGGTCGCGGTAATAGGCCTCGGTCGTAAAGGCAAGTCTTTGCCCGAGGAACCAAGGCTCGGTGATGGAGATGCTGGCATCCTTGCGCTCGCTACCGGCACGGACACTGAGGCGGAAGCGCTGACCGGCACCGGTAAAGCTCGGCCAGTCAAACAGATCGAAGTTGGTCTGCGTCACTTCGAAGAAACCGGTGAGACTGTCGATCGAGCTGAAACCCGCACCAAAGTTGATCGTTCCGGTCGGTTTTTCCACGACGCGGATGAGGAGATCCTTCTCGTCGAGGTAGCTGGTGTCCACAGGCATCACTTCTACGCTGGAGAAGTAGTTCATGTTCTGGAGACGGCGCTCCGTCACGTCAGCCTTGGTCGTGTCGTAGACCTGACCGGGCTCCATCGGGAGCTCGCGACGAATGACAGAATCTTTCGTCTTGTGGTTCCCCTCGATGCTGACCTGGCCGATCTTGTAGGGACGACCCTCGGTCACGTCGAGGACGACACGCACCGCACCGCTTCCGGAATCTTCGAGACGGGGATTGACGCGGACGTCGGCGTAGCCACGACTGCCGTATTGATCGGTGATGAGCTTGATATCATCCTTGAGCTTGTTGCCCGCAAAACTGTCACCGGCAGCAGTCTTCAAGAAAGGGAGCACGTCACTCTGCATATTGAGGACGGTAACTCCGTTGATTGCGAGACTATCGACCTGATACGTCTGACCTTCTTCGATTGTGAGGATGACATCGACATACTTCGCGTCGGCACGGAGGCGGGATACATTGGAAACCTTGGCGTTGAGGTATCCATGGTCGCGGTAGAAATCTTCGATGGCGCGGACATCCTGCGCAAGAGTCTCAGCGTCGGTCGAACCACCCTTCCCGAAGATGGTGGTGATTCCCTTCTCCTTCTGCTTCATCTCCTCTTTGAGCCGTGAGGCGGTGAATGCGACATTGCCGACGAACTCGATGTTGCGAAGGACACCCTGGGTTCCCTCATCGATGGTGAAGATAACGGTGGAGTAACCTTCGGCAGTGGGGGCGCCGATGCGGTAGGTGACGGTCGACTCAGAGAAGCCTTTCTTCCGATACATCTCCTGCATCTCTTCACGAGCGGTCTGGAGGACGGACTCGTCGATGGGCTTATTGACTTTCAGTTCGAGCTTGTTCTCAAGCTTCGAAGTCTCGATGAGAGTGTTGCCGACGAACTGAGCACCGCCGTAGACCGCACGGGTCTGGGCAACAACAATAAGAGAAACACCGCCGGAAGCACTATCGGAGAGGATTCGAACGTTCTCAACATCACCGCTCGCGTAGAGACTCTTCACATCTTCGTCGATCTGGGTCATGGAGAGCTTGTCACCGACCCGGGTGGACATGTGGGAAAGGAGACGCTCGGGAGCTACCGTCTGATTCCCGACATACTGAACATCGATCGACTTCACCACCGCCCCTTCCTGAGCGAGACCCGAGAGCATACCCCCCTGAAGGACAAGCATCCCTGCCATAAGTCCTACGGACGAGGCGAGGAAACGGGGGCGGATTCGTTTCAGTAAATTCATAGGCTGATAAGGGTGTTCCGTTCTCGGTAAAGTCTGTGTTTGGCGGTTCCGGGAATCTTGCTGGAACAAACTTACTTAGATAGAACCTCAAGGCTCTACGTCAAGTTTGAATTTGCTCCAGCGAGGTTCCAACAAGGGCAGAAATCGAGCCAATTAAACGGCCAAAATCCCCTTTCTGCAATCGTTTATCGTAAATCCCTTTGAAGCAAGCAAAACATATCGACTTTTATAATTTTGAGGTTATCTTAAATTTCTGGAATTATTGATTGTCAGGTGAACCATATCGAAGCGGGCCGGAAGTCCCGTTGAGTCTCATTTCTCCCCTTCCTTTGCCGTGTCCACCCCCCATCCAACCGACCCCGAAGCGCTGCCGACGCGGGAGTTTGAGCAGAGTCTGCGCCCGCCGGACTTTGCGGAGTTTTGCGGTCAGGCGAAGGTGAAAGAGCGGCTCATGCTCATGGTCGAGGCGGCCAAGGGGAGGAACGACGCGCTCGATCATGTGCTGCTCTGCGGTCCGCCCGGACTCGGCAAGACGAGCCTCGCGCACATCCTCGCACGCGCTTTCGGAAGTGAGATCCACGTCACGAGCGGCCCCCAGATCGAGAAAGCGGGCGATCTCGCGGGCATCCTCACGAATGTGCAGCATGGAGACTTTCTCTTCATTGACGAGATTCACCGTCTTCACCCGGCGATCGAGGAATACCTCTATCCGGCGATGGAGGACTTCAAGCTCGACATCATCATCGACTCGGGGCCGAGCGCCCGCTCGATTTCTCTTTCCCTCCCCAAGTTTTCGCTGATCGGTGCCACCACGAAGGCGGGGATGCTGACCCGCCCGCTCCTCTCCCGATTCGGCATCACGAACCGACTCGACTACTATTCGCCAGAGGAACTGGTCATCATCATCAAACGCTCCGCCTCGCTCCTCGGCATCCCGATCGAGGACAAAGGGGCCCTCGAGATCGGCTCGCGCAGCCGGGGCACCCCGCGTATCGCCAACGGTCTGCTGCGTTGGGTGCGCGACTATGCCCAGGTCAGAGCCGACAACATTATCACCCTCGACGTCGCCCGCGCGGCGCTCGCGATGCTCGACATCGACGAGGACGGCCTCGACGAGATGGACAAACGCATCCTCGAGGCGGTCGTCTTCAAATACAACGGCGGCCCCGTCGGCCTGAACTCCATCGCCGTGGCCGTGGGCGAGGACGAGGCCACGATCAACGAAGTCTACGAGCCCTATCTGATCCTCAAAGGCTACCTCAAGCGCACCCCGCGCGGTCGCTCCGCGATGCCGCTCGCCTATCGGAAACTCGGTCTCACTCCGCCCGCGTCGAGCGGCGAGGAACAACTCTCTCTGCTCTAAACCCTCATCTGAACCCGCTTCTCATGAGCGAATTCATCATCCAAATCGAAAAACTGCTCACCGCCGTGGGCGATGCCGAGTATCGCTACCTGCTCCTCGAGCCGCTCATCTTCTACGGGCTTCTCGTCGGGGTGATCATGCTCGGAGTCGGGTTCGTGATGAAGGCGCACCGACTCCAGACCACCGCGCTCGTCGTCCTCGGTATTGCCGCTTTGTCCTATTTCCCCTACAAGGACGCGAGGCTCGCAGCGCAGCCCCGCATGGCCCAGGTCTACAAGACAGACTTTCCCGCCCGCGTGACCAGTTTCGCCCAGAACACGAGCGACTGGATCGCGACCTCGTGGCAGTTCCGCCTCCTTGTGCTCTGCACCGGGGCGACCATCATGATAGGGATCAACCGCAACCGCATCGGCTTCGGACTCGCGGTCGCCTCGATGCTGCTGGCCCTGCTCGCGGCGAAGAACGCCCTCTGGCTGAACTATCAGGACGCCATCGCCTACCATCCCAACCTCAGGCTCCACGAGACCCCCATCGACCGTCGCAGCGTCCAGGATCCGCCGCCGCCGGTCGAGCGGAAGGAAAAAGAGCGTCGTCCGCCCGCGCTCATCGCCGAGCCCATAACGCCAGCCACCCTCGCCCCAACCCCTCCCCCGTCGAGCGAGCGCATCCCGGCACCGCGTCCGCCGGCACCCGGCCCGCAGGCGAGGAAGGTGCAGCCCATCACCCGTTACTGAGCGGCACCGAGCCTCGCTACATAGGAGTCGACGACCGTGCCGTCGATGTCCCGCAGCTCCAGCGTGACCTCGCGCGTCGCCCAGTCGATCAGGGCCATGCCGAAATTGCGGCTTTGAAAATTGGTCGGACTGACCCGGTGCCGGTTCGGCTCCCCGTTGCGGCCGCCGCCGGCATTCGTGAGGCCGCTCGTCGTCATCTCATAGACCGGGAAGCCGGGGCTGAGAGCATCGTCGGTCTTGAGTTTCATGATTTCGCCCATGTGGCGGTCGCCACTGAAAAAGAGCACCGGACCGGTCTTCTGCGACGCGAGCAGCTTCAGGAGCCGCTCGCGCTCGTGCGGGAAGTTCTCCCAGAGTTCCCAGTGGTGATCCTGCGGGAGAAACTGGATGCTCGTCATGATAAAACGAATGTCCGCTGGTTTCGCAAGCTCTTCCTCTAGCCACTTCCACTGCTCCGCCCCGAGCAGGGTCGCCTCGGGGTCGCGATTGCGGTCGTAGGGACCGTGAGTTGAGCGCTCGGGAAAAGCCACGAGCGGGCTGCGGAAGAAGCGGGTGTCGAGGAGAAGGATCTGGAGCCTTTTGCCCTCACCTCCGTCGAAGTAGCGCACATCGTAGGTGCCGGGCCGTGTCCGCGCCGGGGAATCCGCCGGGGTTCCGAAAAAATCGTGAAAGACCGCCGCCGCTTCGGCGCGTTTTGCGTACTCGGCCCCGCCGTCGTTCACGCCGTAGTCGTGGTCATCCCACACCGCGAGGACGGGGCAGATCGCGAGGAGACGCCGGTAGCCGGGCTTCGCCGCGAGCATCTCATAACAGGCCCGCATCTCGGCCATGTCTTCGGTATCGGCGTAGACATTGTCCCCGAGGAAGACAAAAAGTTCGGGCGCCTGCGCGACTATTGCGTCCCAGATCGGCTGCTTCTTTTTCTGATCGGCACACGAGCCGAGCGCGATGCGGGTGATGAGCCCGTCACCGCCCGCCCCGGTCTCCGCCTTCGCTACCGCAGTTGCCAGAGTCCCGATGATCGTCGCCAGGAGACATGTCCCGACCCTGTTGAGGCCTACAGCATAGCTTGTTACTCTCGCGAAAGATTTCATGTAAGAGACAGCTAAGCCCGCGATGCGGAATCTGTGCAAATTGTTTTCGCTTTCATCCCGTTTTCCCGTTAGTTCGCGCCAGCATGTCCCATTCCCAACTCCTCGCAGACGCCCATAAGAAGGCCGGAGAGACCCTCGAAGCGATCAAAGCGGCGTCGGGGGAGAAGAGGACCATGATCACTCTGTATAAGGAGTTCCTCAAAACCGAGCGCAAAGAGATCCGCGATGCCCATGCCGTCGGCGGAGGCGGTCTCGAGATCGCGGCCCGTCGCTCCGGCCTGATCGACGTGCTCCTCGAGGATGTCTTCCGCCATTTCCTCAAAGAGACGGAAGCGGTCGAAAAAACCGGCCTCGCCCATCCCGTCACCATCGTCGCAAGCGGCGGCTACGGTCGGGGCCAGCTCAACCCCGGTAGCGATATCGACCTGCAGTTCCTCGTCCCGGGTTCGTCGCACTCCCTCAACAGCATCGCCGCCGAGCTGGTCAACCGGGTCTCCCTGATGCTCTTCGACCTCGGTCTCAGCGTTAGCTACCCGGTGCGCTCGATCAAAGAGGCGTGCAAATTCGCGAACAAGGATCACCAGACAAAGACGACCCTCCTCGACGCGCGATTTGTCACCGGCGACATCGATCTCTTCGCAAAGTTCGAAGAATCGTTCTTCGAGCACTGCATCCGCGGCCACGAGAAAAGCTACCTTGCCGAGCGCAGCCGCGACATCCGCACCCGCCATCAGAAATACGGCCGCACCCCGCACCTGCAGGAGCCTAATGTGAAAGAGGGCTGTGGAGGACTGCGCGATCACCACAACCTCATCTGGGTGCTCTGGGTCCTGCGGAAATCGCGCGACCTCACGGCGCTCGTGCGTGAGGGCAAGCTCACCGAGAATGGCCTCGAAGAGATTGAAGAGGCCTTCGCGTTCCTCATGCGCGTGCGCAACGAGCTGCACTACAGCCAGCAGGGCAAAGCGGGCGACATCCTCACCCTGCGGCTCCAGGGCGTCGTCGCGACCAAGCTCGAAGTCCCCGGGGCCAACATGCTGCGGCGCAGCGAGACCTTTATGCGGGACTACTACCGTCACAGCCGCAGTCTTTTCCAGAACAGCACTTCGCTGATGCAGACCTTCGAACTCGAGGTCGTCGGCGACGACACCAAACGAATTCCCGTATTCAATTTCCTCGCCCGCCAGGCACCGGCCGAAGAGGCATTTGACGGATTCATCTCGAAGGCGGGTCTCATCTATCCGGAAAACGACAACATCTTCGAAGAGGATCCCGCGCGCATGATGCGCTTTTTCCTGCACTCGCAGCGCCGCAACCTGCGAACAAGTCCAGAGATCCGCAAGCTCTTCAAGGTGAACTGGGATCGCATCGACGGGAACTTCCGCCGCAGCAAGGCCAATCGCGACACCTTCGAAGAGATCCTGCAAAACCGGGGGCAGGTCGCCCACATCCTCCGCCGCATGCACCGCGTCGGCTTCCTCGGTCGCTACATCCCGGAGTTCGGGCAGCTCACCGACCTCGTCCAGCACGAGTTCTTCCACCGCTACTCGGCCGATGAACACACCCTGCGCTGCATCGAGATCCTCGACACCCTGATTCACACCGAGGATCCCAAAAAGCAATTTTTCCGCCGCATCTTTCAGGACATGGAAGACCCGGTCGCGCTCTACGTGGCGCTGCTCATGCACGATACGGGACGCGCGGAGAACGTGCGCCATCACGAGGACGCCAGCGCCATCCTCGCCTCGAGCGTTTGCCAGCGCCTCGGCTACCGCGGCGATCGGCTGCGGCTCATCATGTTCCTCGTCGATCATCACCTGACTTTCTGGAAGACTTCCACGACGATGGACATCGGCGATCTCGAGACGATCACCGAGTTCGCCGCCGCGATGAAAAACACCCACTGGATGGAGGCGCTCCACCTCTTCACCTACGTGGATTCCCATGGCACCAACGACGAGGCCTGGAATGACTGGAAGGCCTCACTGATGTCCCAGCTGCACCGTCGCACCGCCTCCTACTTCGAAGACCGGGCCAAGTACCGGCAAGAGTTCACCCGCCCCGTCTCGGAGACCAAACAAAAGGTCCTCGCGAAGCTGTCCGAAGACTACATCGAGGAGATCGAGGCCCAGTTTGCAGCGATGCCCGAGCGCTACTTCCGCCACCGCGGATCGACGAGTATCGCCCGCCATGTGAAACTCTTCCGACGTTTCCTCAAACTCGTAAAAAAGCGGACCAACGAGAGCCTCATCCCCGTGCTCGACTGGGAGGCCCGCCCGAACGAGGGCTACAGCGTCCTCGAAGTAGCCGGGTGGAATCGTCACCATCTCCTCGCAAAGGTCGCGGGGGCTCTCGCTGCGCGGAACCTCAACATCCTCTCGGCCGATCTCTACACCCGCGCCGACGATCTCGTCCTCGACATCTTCCGGGTCTGCACCGCGACCTTCAACCCCGTCACCTCCCCCCGCGAAATCGAGCGGATCCAGACCCTGATGGAGCAGGAATTCGGGATAGAGGAGAAAGAGGTCAACTTCCGCTCGCTCATAGAGGAACGCGTCAAGCCGTCGATCACGCAGGAGGAACCGCCGAACTTCGACATCCCGCAGCGGGTCTACCTTTCCAACGACGACAACGAGACCTCCACCGTCCTCGAGATCCAGGCGCAGGACCGCATCGGGCTGCTCTACGACATCTTCACGGTGCTTGGCAATCTCGAGGCAGAGGTCATCAACGCCCGCATCAGCACCCAGGCCGGGGCGGCGATCGACCGCTTTTTCCTTGTGGACTCGAGCACGGAGAAAAAGATCACCGACAAGAAGCGCCTCACCGACATCCACGACGAGCTGATGAAGTGCCTCTACTCCGCGCGGATCGAGACGGACATGGCGTGACCATCACAGACTCGCAGTCGCAGTCGCCGATTTCCTTTGCGTGGTAGTAGAACTGTTGAGAGTCAAAATGTCGCATGACCCCGGTGCATTTCTGAACGAGGCAGAACAGGATCAGGGAACCACGAATGGAACGAATGGGACGAATCCAATTCGCCAATTCGTCCCATTCGTGGTTCCCTTTGCTGTCTTGTCGGAGCGGAAATGGAGTCACTCTGAACAAGGTAGGGGAGCCCGGCCCGAGCGACTGTTTCGGCACGCAAGCCTCCCTGACCATCCAACCCGAGCGTGGACCGACGCAACATCTGCCCACGGAAAGCACGGAATTTCACGGAAAGGTTGGTTCACTCATGTCTCATGACTCATGTCTCATGTCTCATGTCGGCGGTTTCGTCCGGGCCTGCTAGGAAACCTCTCCCTCCCCCCGCCCTCGCTCGTATGCATTGATGATGCGACCGACGACGGGGTGGCGCACCACATCGCTCGTCTCAAAACGAGTGAAGGCGATGCCCTCGATCCCCTCGAGAAGATCAATTGCCTCGAGCAGTCCGCTGCGGCTCTTCGGCCGCAGATCGATCTGGGAGGGATCGCCGGTGACGATGCATTTCGATTGCTCGCCGAGGCGGGTCAGAAACATGAACATCTGCTCACGGCTCGCATTCTGGGCCTCGTCGAGGATGACGCAGGCACGGTTCAGGGTGCGCCCGCGCATGTAGGCGAGCGGAGCGATCTCGATGAGATTTTTCTCGGCGAACTTCAGGGACTCGGCCCCGTCGAGCATGTCGCTCATCGCGTCGTAGAGCGGACGCAGGTAGGGCAGCACTTTTTCCTCGAGGGCCCCGGGGAGGAAGCCGAGCGCTTCGCCCGCCTCGACCGCCGGTCGGGTCAGCATGATGCGGTCGATTTGTCGGCTCTTGAGCAGATCGAGAGCATAAGCCATCGCGAGGTAGGTCTTGCCCGTGCCGGCCGGCCCGATCCCGAAGACGACGTCGTGGCTGTCGAGAGCCTCGATGTATTTGAGCTGATTCTTTGTCCGCGGCGTCACCGCCGGCTTGGATCCGCTCCCGAGGAGCCGGCACTGGAAAAGGTCGGCGACCTTGAGAGCCCCTTCCCCGCTCTCATCGGCTCTGGCGAGTGCCTCAGCGGCACTGCTGACTGCGTAGCGAAAGGAATGGGACGTGATCAAACCACCCTTGCGCCGCGCCTGCTCGAGATCGTCAAAGACGGCGGCCCCCGCCTCGACCGGAGCCGGCTCGCCCTCGAACTTGATCCAGGAATCGCGTGTTGTGACCGTCAGACCGAGGGCATTGCCCATCTCCTTGAGCAGGGACAGGTCGTCCGCGAAGAGCCCGTGGAGGAAGTGGTGACTCTCGAATTCCAGGGTTCTCTCAGCCATACACGTAGATGCCGACCTTCTCAGCGATAGCCGTAGACCAGCCCCCAGTCGAGGGAACCGGAGAACTCACCCACCCCGTCGACGGGATCATTGGCGCCGCGCTCGGCGGCGGTGAGACCTTTACCTTCTTTCTCATACGACGCGACAACACGTATGAAGTAGGTCGCGGTCTTCTGCGGCAGAGTCCGGACCCCGGCGAAGGAGTCTTTCGCAAAAGACTCGAGCCCGACGGAGTTCCCCTCGTTGTCAAAGACATCGACTTTGATCGTCGCTCCGGGCCAGCTCGTGCCCGCCCAGAACCAGTATTCGTTGCCTCGAAAGAGCTGATGACGGATCAGGAGCGGCTTGCCCGGCTCGACTTCGCCCGACCAGTTGTCCTCCCGCACCTCGAAGCCCTGCTCGACGTAGGGGGTCGCGGCCTCCAGAGCGAGGGAGATGGCCTCATTCACAAAGCCGTAGAGGAGGCCGGTGACCGAGAGCACGCCGCAGAGCGCGAGGATCGGTAGCATGGCCGGTTTTCTGTTTTTTGAAAGATTCATCTGGATCGCCACGGTCAGAGCAATTCCCGGTTAGGGCTTTACAAAATAATATTCATCGAGCATCGCCCGGCTGATGTCACGAAGTTGATTCACGTCCTCTTCGGCGAGGTTGGTGCCCTGGGTGATGATCGCCTCGAGCCGGGCCAGTCCGGTCGAGATCGCTCGGATCTGGGGCGACTTGCCCGAGGGGCCCTTCATCGCACCGAGCATCGCGCGAAAGTGGGCCAGCAAGCCGGGTTGATTGAGGAGCTCGGCCTTGTCTTCGCTGAAAGAGCTGCTGATGAACGCGGTCACTACATTCGTGCCGCGGAGCCAGCCGCCAAGACTGACGAGACCGGAGAGTTCATCATCGCGCAGGCTCTCCATCGTCGTGCGGACGGTCTGCTGGGTCGCGTCGAGCTCGTCGCGGACTTTTCCCCAGTCGCTCTTTCCCGCCGCTTCGATGATGGCGAGACTGTGCGGACGCACCGCCCCGGCGAGGCCGAGGGACTCGGAGAGAGAAAGGACGCGGCGGCCGATCTTCTGGATCTCATCCGAGTTCTTCGCCTGCACGGCGATGAAACCCTCACCGACGAGGCTGCCGAAAATGAGCGCGAGGATGGCCCGGTCGCGTCCCTGCGCGTTTTCCCCGGGCAGCTCGATGCCGCTGTTCCAATCGGGTTCGTCGAGTTTGTCGAGCACCGCAAAGATCTCGGCAGGGATCGGGACGACGACTTTGTCGACGAGTTCACCGGGGAAATTGGTCAGGTCGATACGCTCGGGAGTGGCGGCTTCGGTCTCACCCTGAGCCCGCCCCGGAGTGGTCACGCAGGCAGCGATGACCAGGACTGCGGTCAGACAAAGGGAAGCGGATAGGGTGCGAGTGGACATTTCAATCATTACGAATGTTGAATACTATCGCAGAAAATCGGTGAGTATCAATCAGGCAAGATGCTTCCACGCTCTACTGCGGCCCGTAACTTAGCACAATAAGCCCCCGTTCGGTGATCAAGAAGCCATCCCGGGGCGCGTTCGAGTTCGGAAAAGAGGCTTTTCATCCCTGCGATCGCGCCACAAGTATTGCCTCAGAGCGAAGCGAGTGTCACGGCAATATCTCCGCCGAAGCAGACATCGACGTCACTGCCCATGACCCGGGGTCTCTCATGATAGTCGCCGGTGTAAGAGAGTTCACCGGGCGTTTTCTCCAAATAATGCACATGGAGGGAGTGGCGCTCCTGCCCACAGCGGACCACACCCGGTTCGCGTTCGTCGGGGGCGGGATGCGGCAGATTGATGTTCCAGAAATGCCCCGGCTCGAGTGCTTCGCCGAGGAGTTCCGCAATCACCGGAGTGACCCGCGCCGCCGCTTTTTCCCAGTCCAGAGCGATCCCGCGCCGCAGGAAGTGGGACAAGGAGATGCCGCGGACCCCCGCAAAGGCCGCCTCGCGCACTGCCGCGACAGTGCCCGAGATGGCAAAGTCGTGGCGCCCGAGATTGCCGCCATGGTTGATCCCGGAGAGGACCCAGTCGGGCCGCACCGGCATGAGGTGGGCCAGAGCGACGCGGGTGCAGTCGGCCGGCGTCCCAGCGACCGCAAAACGTCTCTCCCCCCGTTTTTCATAGCCGATCGGAGTGTCCGTGGTGACGCGATGGCCGATCTGCGACATCTGGGAAGCGGGCGCGACGACCCAGATCTCGTCAAAAAAAGCGGAGGCGACTCCGTGCAGCGCCGCGAGGCCCTCGGCATCGATACCGTCGTCGTTGGTCAGAAGCGCGATCATATTTTCGGAAAACGGGGAAAAGGATTTTCTCCCGCCAGCGGCAGGGTCTATCTATCAGGGGTGAATCCAACGCAAGAGCTCCTTTACTTCGATCGATACGAAAGTCGTCTCAAGTCCGAAGGCATTTACGGTGAGAACCCGCTCCGGTGGGCCTACGAGACCACTCTCGGTCGGCTCTGTCTGGAGGGGATCATCAAGCGCCGCTGGTTTTCACGGCTCTACGGACGATGGGCCGACACAAGCGGTTCGGCAAAGGAGATCGCCCCGTTTTTAGAGCGGTTCGGCGTAGATGCGGCGGACTTCGTCGAGGATCCCGCGACCTTCCGCACCTTCAACGAGTTCTTTCACCGCCGCCTCAAACCGCAGTCCCGACCGATCGCCGCGGGGGAAAAAACGATCTCGTTCCCTGCGGACGGCCGCCATTTCTATATCCCCGACCTCTCGCGGGAGAGCCATCTCTACGCCAAGGGCCAGCGTCTCGAGCTCGCCGAGCTCCTCGGTGACGAGGCGCTCGCAACCCGATTCGCCTGCGGCAGCGCGGTCCTCTCGCGCCTCTGCCCGACGGATTACCATCGCTTTCATTTCCCCCTCGACGGCGAATGCGGCACTCCCCGTCTCATCAACGGAGACCTTTACTCGGTCAATCCCATCGCCCTCTCGCGCGGGCTGGGTTATCTGCTGGAGAACAAACGCCGCATCACCAGGGTGACCCGGCCCGACATCGGGGAGTATCTTTTCCTGGAGATCGGCGCGACCAACGTCGGCAGCATCGTCGATACCTGCGCGCCGGGGACTCGCGTCGCACGTGGTGAAGAGAAGGGCTACTTCCGCTTCGGTGGCTCGATGACGATAGTGATTTTTTCGGAAAACTCCTTCGTGCCCGCCCCAGACCTCGCCGCGCAATCGGCGGCCGGCATCGAGCTCTACGCCCGCATGGGCGACGCCATGGGGAATCTCGCGGAGTGAGCGGGCACAAAAAAACGGCTGCCCCGAAGGACAGCCGTTCTTGAAGTCTTTGGAGAAAGGCCGCGCCAACGCAGCACTTTCAACCGCCGTTACTTACTTGGAGCAAGCAGCAGGAGCACAAGCGCTGGCGCAGCTGCTCTTGGTTGTTTTGCAGGCGGTCATGGAGAGAGCGCCGATAGCAACGATGGCAAGCAGGATGATGTTTTTCATAATGTGGTAGTATTCTGGTTATTGTTTTGATCCAAATGTGAAACCTTGTGACGTTCGGACCTTGCGGTTCCTTAGAGTCATTCGGTTGCATTCAGCAAAGGAATACGTAAAATCGCGCAATTCCTTACAAAATCAACCTATGAGCAACACACCGAAACATCTCGCCATCGCCGGCGCGACCGGAGCCGTCGGGATCGAGATCCTCAAATGCCTCGAGCAGCGTGACTTCCCTGTGAGCGAACTCACGCTCCTCGCCTCGTCCCGCTCGGCAGGCAAGACGATGACCTTTCGAGGCAAGGAAGTGGTGGTGAAGGAGTTGACGCCCGATTCCTTCGCCGGCGTCGATATCGCTCTCTTCAGCGCCGGGGGCAGTATCTCCAAGGCTTTCGCCCCTCACGCGGTCGCTGCGGGCGCCGTCGTGGTGGATAATTCCTCCGCCTTCCGCATGGACGAGGGCGTGCCGCTCATCGTGCCCGAGATCAATCCGGAAGACGCGCGGAAGCACTCCGGGATCATCGCGAACCCCAATTGCACGACAATCATTACCCTGATGGCGCTTAACCCCATGCACCAGGCCTTCGGCGGAGTGCGTAGCCTGATCGCGTCCAGCTACCAGGCCGTTTCGGGCAGCGGAGCGCAGGGTATCCTCGAGCTCGAAGCCCAGGTCACGGCCATCGCCAAGGGCGACGCCATCCCCGAGCGCAGCGTCTATTCCCGCCAGATCGCCTTCAACGTGATCCCCCAGGTCGATGTCTTCACCGAGAACGGCTACACCAAAGAGGAGCTCAAGATGCTCTTCGAAGGTCGCAAGATCCTCCATGCACCCGATCTCAAGGCCTCGGTCACCTGTGTCCGCGTTCCCGTCTACCGGTCGCACGCCGTCTCGGTAACGGCCGTTTTCAATAACAAACCCTCCGTCGAGGCCGCCCGCGCCGCGATCAACGCCGCCCCCGGGGTCCACGTGATCGACGCGCCCTTTGCCGAATTCCCCGAGTATCCGACTCCACTTGACTCCACCGATGGGGACGACTGCCTCGTCGGCCGCATCCGCGAAGACCTCGTCCTCGACAACGCCCTCACTTTCTGGGTCGTCGGAGATCAGGTCCGCAAAGGCGCCGCCCTCAACGCCGTCCAGATTGCGGAACTTCTTTAGCTTTTTAGCAGGTAGCGCTTTAGCCGTTTAGCTGCTCTTTTCCTGAAGTTAAAAAGCAAAATCGCTAAAAGCTAAACTGCTTCCCATCATGAATTCATACCTCGAAGAACGCTGTCGCCTCGTTGACAAGGCCCTCGGGCAATACCTCCCGAGTCCGAAGACGCGACCGGCGACGATCCACGAGGCGATGCGCTACAGCCTCTTTGCCGGGGGGAAAAGGCTCCGCCCCATCCTCTGTCTCGCCAGTGCCGAGGCTTGTGGAGGAGACGCCGAGGCCGCTCTCGCCCCGGCCGCAGCGGTGGAGTGCATCCACACCTACTCGCTCATCCACGACGATCTCCCCTGCATGGACGACGACGATCTCCGTCGCGGCATGCCCACCAGTCATGTGAAATACGGCGAGGGCATCGCCGTCCTCGCCGGGGACGCGCTCCTCACGATCGCCTTCGAGATCCTCGCCAGGGTGAAGGCAAGGCCGCGCTACGACATCGGAGCCTTTATCTCCGAGCTCGCCATCGCCTCCGGCAGTCGGCACCTCATCGGGGGCCAGGTCCTCGACCTGGAAGGCGAGGGCAGTGACGTGATGCTCACCGCGACCCAGTTGAAATACATCCACGAGAGCAAGACGGCCGCCCTTCTCACCGCCTCGATCCGTCTCGGCGGCATGACCGCGAATGCGAAACCCGCCCAGCTCGAGGCCCTCACCGTCTACGGCCGGTCCCTCGGTCTCGCTTTCCAGGTCATCGACGACATCCTCGACGTGACCCAGACCAGTGAGAAACTCGGCAAGAGCGCCGGCAAAGACGAGGCCACCGCCAAGTCTACCTACCCCGCCCTCTTCGGCCTCGAAAAGAGCCGCAAAGAAGCCGCCCGCCTCACTAAAAAGGCCCACGAGGCCCTCAAACCCTTCGGCAAAAAAGGGACCCGACTGAGCGAGATCGCCGATTATCTGCTTGATCGCGATTATTGAGAACGCCACCCGTCAGTCCGGGTGATGCCCGTCCCCACTCACTGTCGTTGGCATTTCCCCCGGCGGATGCCCGTGGATGCGCTCGTGATCCTTGATCGGCTCGAGGTGAGTCGTCACGATCGTTGAGGAACCCATCTCGTCGCGCACTTCGCGTTCAAAATCGGTCGCGATCTCGTGGGCATCACGCACCGTCGTCTCGTCGTCGAAGACGAGATGGAAGTCGACCCAGTGTCCGTCGCCGAGATGGCGATGGCGCATCTGATGCCAGGTGACGCCGTGCCTGGCCTTCACCGCATCGAGCCGGGCGACGATGGCCACCTGCACCGCCGGGTCAGCCCGGTCCATCAGCCCGCTCGCGCTCCGCCACATCAGACGCACGCCCGACCAGAGGATGTTCAGGGCCACGAGCATCGCACAGATCGGGTCAAACCCCATCCAGCCTGTCGCCCAGGTCAGGCCCAACCCGACGAGGACCCCGATGCTCGTCCAGGCATCGGTGAGGACGTGATTGCCGTTGGCCTCGAGGATGAGAGAACCTCCTTTTTTCCCGAGTTTCAAAAGGTGCCACCCGAGCCAGCCATTGATCAGCAGAGCCACAGCCGTGAGGAGACTGCCCAGCCCGAGATGCTGCGGCTGCAATCCGCCGGTCCACTGGACGATGGCCTGGTAAAAAATAAACAGCCCCGCGATCGAGATGAGTCCGCCTTCAAAGCCAGCCGAGAAAAAAGAGATCTTCGCGTGGCCGTAGGGGTGATCGGCATCGGGCGGTTTTTGCGAAAGGCGCAGGCTGTAGACAACAAAGGCGACCGCCGCGACATGAACGACCGACTCCGCTGCATCGCTGAGGATCGCCGAGGAACGCGTCAGGTTCCATGCCACCGACTTGATCGCGAGCATGAGAACCCCGATCCAGAAGGAAAGCCAGCTCGCCTGCCGGAGGAGTTTTTGGCTGCTTTGTGAGTCGTACATGAATCGCTTCCGCCAATCCTACTGCCACACCCCGAGGGCGCGAAGCTGTTTTTCCGCCGTCCCCGCCCAGTCCCGATTCGCCGCCGGACTCGCCGGGCTCGGGTGCAGAATCTTCCCGATCACCGGGCGCGTCCCGATCCGCGCCGCGATGCGGGCGAGGCAGGCCTCCGCAAAGGCCCCCACCCCGATCACATACCCGGGCTCGAGGAGACGCAGATGCTCATCGACATAGGCGTCGCAGGCGGCGTAGACAGGCGCCATCTCCCCGACCGGGAGCTTGTCGGGAGTGCGATTGCGACCGCTCTCCTCCATCCAGACGAGCGGGCAGTAGTTCACCACATAATGCTCCGCGAAAAAGTCCTCCGCCTTTGGATAAGCGGTGGAAAAGAGCCCCCAGAGCCGACGACCGCTCACCTCGGACTTTTCACACGCGAATCCCGCGATGGGGCGCTTGGGATGCTCCGCAGCGGGCTTGCCGACCGCGCCGCTGATCCCCATCCAGTCGCGCACCATCCCGATTTCGCCAAAGGGCACCCCCGTCTGCGCCATGCCCCAGGGGCCCGGGTTCATGCCCATCAGGAGCACCCGCTTCGGCGAATCGGCAAAGCGCGTCACGTATTGCCCGTGCGGCGCCAGAGCATACTCCAGCGGATTGTAGACGTGACTCACCGGCGCGGCGAAGCGCAGCCCGTCGAGACTGTCGCTGAGCCGGTCCGTAGCGGCGAGAAGATCCCGGGAAATGGACATAGCCACCTCACTCAATCGCCGGATCCCGATTCGTCAAGCACTAGCACCCGGGGAAATTCTCGGGAAAAACAACAGCCTTCTAAGGATAGGGCGCTTATCTGCGTCCCATAAAAGGCTTTTCCCCGTATTCGTTTCAGTGTAATCTTCCGCGCCCGCCGGTATCGCCGACGGGAAACACGGACTACGCCACCACCCAGACACCTTCAGCACCCATGTCGCCTGCCAAACTCCTCCCACTCTTCACCCTGGTCCTTTTCTCGGCGCACCTACCCTCGGCGAGAGCGCAGAATGAGACCCAATACGGAGACCTCGCCCAGCGCGTCGTAGCCATGCTCGAAGAGGAGCACTTCCTGCGCGAGCCGTTCAACGACAAGATGTCCGAGCGCACGCTGAACTCCTACCTCGAAATCCTGGACTACAGCCGCATCTACTTTACGAAAGAGGACATTGACGGATTCACGACCAAGTTCCAGCTCCGGATCGACGATCAGGTCCGCAACGGTGGCGTCCCCGCCGCCTTCGAGATTTTCTCCGTCTACGAAGAGCGAGTCCGCGACCGCGTCGAGATGGCGAAGAAACTGGCGGTCCCGAAAACCTTTACTTACGACTCTGACCGCACCGTCGAGATGTCGCGCAAGGATTCCCCCTGGGCCAAGGCAGGGGAAGAGCACGACCAACTCTGGCGCAATCTCATCGAGGGGGATCTCCTCCGCGAGCAACTCATCGCCGAGGCGGTGGCGAAAAAGAAAATCGAAGACGCGGCAAAGCGCGAGAAAGCCGGTCTGGAACCGAAGAAAGAGGTCGATGACGCCGAGTCAAAGAAGTCCATCTACGAAAAAGTCTCCGACCGCTACGACCGCATCCTCAAGCGCATCAAGGAAAACAATACCGAGGATGTCGCGAGCCTTTTCATCAAGTCCATCGCCGCCGCCTACGATCCGCACTCCGAGTACTTCTCCCAACAGCAGTATGACAACTTCCGCATCGGGATGAACAAGTCCCTCACCGGCATCGGGGCGATGCTGCAGAAAGACGACGACCAGGGCGGTGCCACGATCGAGGGCCTCGTTGTCGGTGGTCCTGCCTTCAAGGTCGGCAAGCTGAAGGTGAAGGATCGTGTCATCGGCGTGGCCCAGGGTCCCGATGGTGAGTTCATTGACGTCGTCGAAATGAAACTCTCCGACATCGTCGATCTCATCCGCGGGGAGATTGGTTCCATGGTCCGGCTTAAGGTCACCCCCGTCGGCACCACCGATGCGATCGAGTTCGTCGACATCACCCGCGAGCAGATCGACCTCAAAGACAGCCTCGCCACCGCCGATCTCATCATCACCAAAGACGCCGCCGGGCAGGATGAGAAGCTCGGCTGGATCACCCTGCCCTCTTTTTACGCCGACATGGATGGTGGCCAGACCAGCACCACCGCCGATGTGCGCCGCCTCCTCACTCGCCTCTCGATCGAGGGCATCGACGGTCTCGTCATCGACCTCCGCGACAATGGCGGCGGCTCGCTCGAGGAAGCGATCAACATGACCGGCCTTTTCATCCGCAAAGGCCCCGTCGTGCAGTCCATCGACTGGAAAAATAATCGCGACCAGAAATTCTCCCGCAATGGCGAAGCCGTCTACAGCGGTCCCCTCATCGTCCTCGTAAACCGTGCCAGCGCCTCGGCCTCCGAGATCTTCGCGGCGGCCCTGCAGGACTACGGACGCGCCGTCATCGTGGGCGACGAGTCGACTTTCGGCAAAGGCACCGTGCAGCAATTGCGCCCTGTCATTTCCAACAAGCTGACTCTTCCCTTCAATCGCACCGAGACGCAGGAGGGCGCGCTCAAGCTCACAATCCAAACCTTCTACCGCATCGACGGCCACTCCACGCAGCGTCACGGAGTCGTGCCCGAAGTCCGCCTCCCCTCCATGCTCGACATTGCCGAGATCGGCGAGGCATCCCTCCCCTACGCCCTCGTCGTTGATCCGATCGAGCCAAGCCGCTACCTTCCTTTCTTCGAGAAGCCGATCGAGTTCGAGCCACTCCAAAAAGCCTCCGAATCCCGCATCGCTTCTGGGCCCGACTTCGAGTACATCCTCAAAGACATCGCCGAGGAAAAAGAGCGCATCGAGCGTAACACCGTTTCCCTGAACCTGGCGGGCCGGAAGACAGAGGCCGCCAAGTCCGAAACCGAGATCGCAGAGCGCCGCAAGAAGCGCATCGACCAGTTCGCCGCGATCCGCGAAGAGGAAAAGGGCCTCTTCACGACCTACAAGCTGACACAGGACAACGTCCTCGACGAAAAGCTGACCCTCCGCGACGACCTCTCCGAAGAGCAGCTTAGCGGCATGGCTCGCGGCGCTGACGAAGATGAGGATCCCGAAACAAAGCTCCTCGAGTATCCCCACAAGCTAGGTCCCTACGAGCGCGAGACGCTCCGCATCCTCCAGGATCTCATCGCCATCGGCAAAACCGGCAAGCCGGCGAACATCTCCGAAGCGACCCGTGCGCCCCGCGAGAAGACCGTTCCGATCGAGGGCCGCACCACGAGCCAGCCGAACTGATCCGGACAGAGCACCCCGGCGGACAGTCCCCTCGCCGTCGGGCCGCGTATCCTTGCACGGATGCATGGTGGACTGGACAGAGCCTTCGAGGGATTGCAGGTTCGCCTGCTCGTCCCTGATCTCTGGCAGCAAGAGGCGATCCGCGCACTCACCGACGGCTTTGATGTCATCGTCGATGCCCCGACCGGGGCGGGAAAGACCTACATCTTCGAGAGCCTCATCAAGGGGCGCAAATTTCCCGCTGCGGGACGCCAGGCCATCTTCACCGTGCCGACCCGTGCCCTCGCGAACGAGAAATGGCGGGAGTGGAAACGCGACGGATGGAAAGTCGGGATTGCCACCGGCGACCTCGCCGAAGATCTCGATGCCCCCGTGCTCGTCGCGACCCTCGAGACCCAGCGCGAGCGATTCCTCGCGGGCGAGGGGCCCCACCTTCTCGTCATCGACGAGTATCAGATGATAGGCGATCGCCAGCGCGGGCTGAACTACGAACTCGCCGTCGCCCTCGCCCCACCCGACACGAGACTGCTTCTCCTCAGCGGGAGTGTCGGCAACCCCGGCAAAGTCGCCGCCTGGATGGAGCGGCTCGGACGCCGCGTCCGCGTCATCGGGACCGCCGAGCGCCCCGTCCCTCTCGACGAGATGCCGGTCGAGGGGCTGCCCCGCAGCGCCCCGTTGAAGTACCGCAACTTCTGGCACCGACTCTCCCTCGGCGTCATGCTCTCCCACTACGGACCGCTCCTCATCTTTGCCCCGCATCGCAAGGCCGCTGAAAAGATCGCCTGGAAGATGGCCGAGATGCTGCCCGAGGACGATCCCATCCGCCTCGGTGACCGTCGTCTCGAACAGGGTTGCTCATCCGACATTTTGCGACTGTTGAAAAAGCGGGTCGCCTTTCACCACAGCGGACTCGGCTTCCTCGAGCGGGCCGCCGTCGTCGAGCCGCTCGCCAAGGCCGGGCAGCTCCGCATCATCGTCGCGACGATGGGACTCGCGGCGGGGATCAATTTTTCGGTGCGCTCCGTCTTCGTCGCCGGCACGACCTATCAGGATGGCCCCTATGAACGCGACGTCAGTCCCGCCGAGCTCCTCCAGATGTTCGGCCGCGCCGGCCGCCGCGGGCTCGACGAGACCGGCTACATCATCAGCGGACGGGACAGCGCCCGCCTCTCCGACGCCCGCCCCCTCGACCTGCGCCGGAACAATGAACTCGACTGGCCCACCATGATCCGGCGCATGCATCTCGCCGGCGAGCACGGCAGCTCGCCCTTCGAAGCCGCCCGCGAGCTGCGCGACCGGCTCTTCTCCGATCAGACCGTGCCACTCGGGTTCCGGCCCGCCGGCGATGGCGACTCCGCGACGACCGGTGGATCCCTCTTCAATCTGCGACCGCTCCGCAAAGAGATCCTCAACCCCGACGGTCAATGGGAGCCCGCTCAAGCCGGTCGCGAGGGCATCGCCCCGCTCGGCGAAGTCCTCTCTCTCGTCCGGGATCGCTACGGGGCCGCAGAGAGCGACAGCGCACTCGTCGGCTCGCTCCTGCCCGCCGGATCACGACTCGCCCGTCTCGATGAAAAGGGGGATCACGAGCGCCGCTACGGTCTCGAGGTAGCAGTCGCGACAGCCGTTGGCGAAGATCGATTTTCCCTCAGCAAAGCTGCCCGCCGCCTCGCCGGGGCCACCGCCCGGGACGACACTTACACCCTCGCCGAGGTCGAAGCGCTCCTCCCCGGACTTTTCAGCGAGACTCTCGTTCCCGCCGTCGTGACCAGCCTCGTTGCCCGCGGCCACACCCTCTTTCTGCTCGCCCACCTTCGCGAGGCGCCACTACCCGTCTATCGGGATGACAAAGGCCGCGCCCTCTCTTCGCCGCCTGAGCGCTCTGTCGAGATCCTGACCGAGACACACTACACCGACATTCTCTCGGGCGATTCGTTCCAGCCCGTCCCCGGCAGCCCCGCCCATGCCTGGAGAAAGCTCGCCCTCATCGATGACAGCGGTCGCCCCACCACCCGGGGCGTCATTTTCAGCCTCTTCCAGGGAGGGGAAGGCCTCGCCGTCGCCGCCGCGCTCGAGGATCCCTATTACCCCGCCGACGAGATCATCCTCCACCTCGCGAACCTGCGCGCCGGACACCGATTTGAGCTCGATTCCCTCCCCGGGGCGGCCCGTATGATCGACTCCATCGGGAGCGACCGTCTCGCCGCCGCCTGTCGCCAGGCCTATGGAGCGGTAGACTTCGAGGGTTATCTCCACATCGGACTTCCTCCGCAGTATGGCGAGAGTGCCGCCGAACTCATCTCGGTCCTGCTTGCCGGAAAGCTCGGTCAACTCACCGCCGGGGCGACCGCCCTCGACTTCGGCCCCGGCGACGTCGAGCGGGCCTACATCGAGTGGCTCAGCCTGCTCCGCCACCTCCGCAACGCTCCCGACCTCGATCACCCGCACTGGATGGAGCTCAAAACTGCGGCCCGGTCCCAACTGGGTCGACACGAAGGACGCACGCCCCTCGCCTCCCTCCCCGAGCTCTCCCCCGTCCTCCTTCAAAAACCGCCCCAGCACGGACTCCATCCTTCGGCCCTCTGAATCGCGCCTTGTGATCACGGGAAAACGGGCGTATCCATAAGGATGGAAGTCCTTTCCCCCAACTCAGCCATCCTCGACAAGACCCGTGAGCTCTGCTCCCTCATCCTCCACTCGGGTGAGTACAAAGAAAACGCGGCCAGAATCGACACCTTCTTCAAAGACAAGGCGGCTCAGACCTCCTATCGGAACTTTAGCAAGCTCGGTGAGTCACTCCACCAAAAGCAAAGCGCCGGTGAGCTGACTGAAGAAGACATCGAAGGCTACGACGCCGAGCTCGCCGCACTCAAGGCAAACCCCGTCACCGGTGAGTATATGGCCGCCGAGGAAACTCTCAACGGCATCGTTCAGCAGGTCTCCCGCATGGTCGGCAAAGCCCTCGAGCTAGGCCGTCTCCCCGAGCCCGAAGATCTCGCCGGCGGCGGTTGCTGTGGCGGCGGCGGTTGCGGCTGCTAACAAATCGCCCGCTCAAACCCGATTTTTTCAAAAAGCGGAACAGGTCAGGCCTGTTCCGCTTTTTTATTTCCAGTCGGTCCGGAAGACGGACCCGATCTTTGCCGCCTCTGACGCCGGCACTTCCGCGAGAGCCGCGTGCTCTCCCCACCGTCGCACCGCCGCAAGCACCTCGTCGAGAAGCGCCGACGCTCGACCGCGCTTGAGCCCGGCATTGCGGGCGCAGGCCACGAGATCTTCGCGGGTGAAATGGTCACGCTTTCCGTTCACCGACATCCGGTGTCGCGAGGTCCAGGCCCCGTCGGGATTGTAGCTGTAAGTCACATCGTAGGCGGGCGAGAGTCGCCACCGGCCTGCCTTGTCCATGAGAAAAGCGATGTTCTTCGTGTGATCATCCTGATTCCGAGCAACGAGGTTGAAAAGCATGCGGCGGAATTGCTCCTCGAACTCCGCCATCGGGAGCCCGAGCCGACGCATCACCTGATAGGCCTGCTCGATTCTCCCATTCTCAATTCTAATCGCCACTTAGAACGATTAAAACAGTTTTTATTCAATTCGTCACTTTGGGCAATAAGAGCAGATAATTGAATATAAGTCGCATGTTTAGACGATTTAAATGATAAACGAACTCTCCATTTCGGATCCAACAAGGTTACCTCATAGACCTAAGAGGGCCCGATCGGAAAGGTTTTTCTTGCGAAGGGGGCGATTCGCGAAAATGCTTTGGCTTCCCAAACGTTATCGATTGGTGTTCCTTCGCTCTACTTATGTTTTCTCCTCGCCTCAGATTCGCCGTGCTCGGCCTGCTACTGACCACGACGTCTCTCCCGGCGGTTGAGGATCAGGCAAAACCGTCGGCGGAGAGCCCGCGAAAACGGCCGAACGTCATCCTCGTGATGACCGACGACCAGGGCTGGGGCGACATCGGTTACAACGGGCATCCTCATCTCAAGACGCCAAACCTCGACGCGGCGGCGGCGGCGGGGCTGCGCTTTGATCACTTTTATGCGGCGGCTCCCTCGTGCTCTCCGACCCGGGCAAGTGTGCTCACGGGGCGCCATCCGAATCGCATGGGTGTCTTCAGTTGGGGACGCCCGATCCGCCCGCAGGAGATCACCCTCGCCGAGGTGCTGCGTCGCGAGGGCTACGTCACCGGCCATTTTGGCAAATGGCATCTCGGGTCAATCCGGGCCGACAGCCCCGTCAATCCCGGCGCGAACGGCTTCGATCGGTGGGTCAGTGCGACGAATTTTTACGACATCAATCCCGAGATGAGCGACGAGGGAAAAGAGGTTAAATTCCAGGGCGAGGGCAGCACCGTGACGATGGATCTCGCCCTCGACTGGATCCGGGAAAGGGCGGCGGGAGAGGCCCCTATCTTCGCCGTGATCTGGTTTGCGGCGCCGCATTTTCCCCATCACGCCATCGCCGAAGACATTGCCCTTTACAAATACAGGCCAAAGAGAGAGCGCGAGTTCCTCGGCGAGATCACGGCGGTTGATCGTGCCTTCGGACGCCTCCGGACCGAACTCGATACCCTCGGGCTGCGGGACAATACGATCCTCTGGTTCAACAGCGACAACGGCGGACTCCCCGTCGGAGAATCGGCCGACAATCGCGGCGGCAAACACGTCCTTTACGAGGGCGGGCTACGTGTCCCGGCCTTCATCGAATGGCCCGCGGGGATCCCCTCGCCGCGCGTGACGCCGGTGCGGGCCTGCACCACGGACATCTTTCCCACGATCCTCGACCTCGTCGGGGCGGCCGATCCGGGAGTGAAAGTCCTCGACGGCATCAGCCTCGTGCCGCTCCTCCACGGAGAGATGAGGATCCGCCCGACTGCCCTCGGTTTCTGGAATGCGGGCATCCCGGGACATTTCACCAATCCCGCCGGGGTCGTCACGAAGATTCTCCCGACCATCGAAAACTGGAGCGATAACAAGGTCGAGCGAGTCACCCGACGGGTCGAGAAGATCCCGAAGCAGAAGTTCCCCGCCGACGTCTACTCAGGCCACTCCGCTTGGATCTCGGGGGACTGGAAGCTGCACCGACTCTCCGCCACCGACGGGGAGAATGTCCGCTGGATGCTTTTCAATCTCGCCAACGACCCGCAGGAAAAAAGCGATCTCGCAAAGCAATATCCCGAGATCGTCGACGACCTCAAGATCGGCATGGAGTCATGGCTCGCCAGCGTCGTCGCGAGCCTCAAGGGGGCGGACTACTGAGACTCGCCTGACGCCGAGGCCGGCACCACCTCGACACAGGCGAGGTCGCCTACGGCGTTGCGGCAAAAGATGCGACCGTTCGCAAGCACCGGCGAAGTCCAGCATTTCCCCTCGAGGATCTTCTGGGTGAAACGCGGCTTGTAGACCGAGGGGTCGGCGTCAAAGAGCGTGAGCGTCTCGTTATCAAAGACGATCACCGTATTCCCCGCCGCCATCACCCCGCCGCTGCCGAAACCCGGCGCCGTCCACTTGATCTCCCCGGTGCGGGCATCGGTGCACATCAGTTCTGTCGGCCGGTGGGTCGTGCCGTGAATCGAATAAAGGTAGTCGCCTAGAAGCACGCCGGGATTAAAATACCACTTCATGTCCTTCTGCTCCCAGATCATCTCGACCCCGCTGCCGTCCGCGCGGGGCTCGATCATGGCCGCGCCCGAGGCCGATGAGACGATGATGCGTTTCCCGATCACGATGGGATCGGCCGCATTGACATCACGGCTCGACCTCCACGGCAACTCCGAAGCGGACGCGCCCGTCGCCGGATCAAACGCGATAAGTCCTTTCGCCGAGAACAGCAGCATTCCAGCCTTTTCGCCTCCGGCCGGGTAGGGCACTACCGTGGCGTAACCGGAGGCCTCGGTCGAGGGCATCCAGAGCGTCTTCCCCGTCGCGCGATCAAGGGCGAGGCCACCGCGCCCGACATTGAGCAGCAACCTGTCCCCATCGACAAAGACCGAGCCCGCGAAGCTCCACTCGGGTAACTCAAAGCCGTGGTCTTTGATGAGGTCGCGACTCCAGATCACTTTTCCCGTCTCCAGATCAAGGCGGAAGGCATGCCCCTTTTTGCTAAGCGTGTAGACCGATCCCTCGTGAATCGTCGGGGTCCCGCCCGGTCCGCCCTCGTAGTAGCGCGGGTCGAGGGCGCAGGGGTAGGAGTGCTCCCAGAGGACTTTGCCCGAGGTCGCGTTCAGGCACCAGACGGTGTCCGTCTCCGTCTCGCCGATCTTGCGATTGCCCATCGTGAGAACCCGCTCCCCGACGACCGAGACGGTGGAAAAGCCGATCCCTACATTTGCCCGCCACTTGATCGGGAGAGTCGCGGGCAGGTTCTCCGGGATCGTCTCTTTGGAAATGCCGTTGTAGTCGGGGCCCCGCCAATTCGGCCAGTCGGCGGCCGGGAGAAAGTCTGGGAGGAAAACGAGAGTGGACAACACATACAGAGTCGGGAGCTTCATCGTTAACATGGCGATAAGTCTCGCTCTAATCAGGAGACCGACAACATGCCGAATTGCGTGAGAGGGGGGCAAGCGGGATGATGTTTCGACTTTTCCTGCCACTGGACCCGTGCTATCGTGCAGCACGACAACACGATACGCCACATGAACGTAACCTTGAAGTTGCCCGAAGAGCTCGTCCGTGAAGCTCGACATCGCGCCGTGAATCAATCCAAGTCCCTCTCGGCGTGGATGGCCGCGCTGGTGCGACGGGAACTTGCCGGTGAATCTGCCCCTCAAACGGAAGAGCCAAAAACATGGATCGAAGCCCTCACCGTTCCCGGGATGCCCGATTCTTTCTATGAAAAGGAATTCCCCTTGCCCGATCGCAAGTCCACAAAACATCGCGAGTTCACCTTCGAGCCTGACGAGGACTGATGCGTTACCTGCTCGATACCGTCACCCTCTCGGCATTTCGTCGTCCGGACAAGGCTGATCCTAATCTTGTTCGCTGGCAGAAGAACCAGCGCGGGCAAGTGGGGTATGTGAGCGTCATCACCCTCAATGAACTCCGCTACGGCATGAAAAAAGTGGAACCCCGCGATCCCGTTTTCGCCGCCCACCTCGGTGCTTGGTATGCCCAAATCATCTCCCTGCCTAATCAATTCCGAGTCCTGAATGTGGACCGTAGCATCGCAGAGCAAGCAGCCGACTTCCGCGCCGCCCACGACACCCCGTTCGAGGACTCCCTCATCGCCGCCACCGCTCACCTCCACGGACTCACCCTCGCCACGCGCAACCTCGCCGACTTCCGGGCAACGGGTATTTCCCTTGTGAATCCGTGGGGGTAGGAGCGCGTTGCGGGGCAGACTACGGAGAGTGCCGCAATATACGCATTGCCCTCGCCCCGACTATGCGGAAAACTCCCCTCACCCCTGCTCAAGCGGATCCGGCCGGAGCGGGACGCTAGACCCGCCGGAAAAACCAAAAGATCCGACCGATCCGTCTGATTGGACAAATCAGAACGATCTGTGATAAAAAAGCCTATGAGCGCCCCCGAACGCACTCCTCGCAAGAAGCTCCGCCCGAGCGGGGGTTATCGCAAAACCGCCAGCTTCCAGACAAGCACGATCATCTACGATGCCACGGTTTGGTTTTGCGAAAAGTTCGTGAATTCTCGCTCGCGCACGGTGGATCAGATGGTCCAGGCGGCGCGTTCGGGTCGGCAGAACATCGCCGAAGGCAGCCGCGCCGCCGCCACCTCTTCACAAACCGAATTGCGCCTCGTCAACGTCGCCCGCGCCAGTCTTGAGGAGCTTTTGCTCGACTACGAAGACTACCTGCGCCACCGCCGTTTGCCGCAGTGGGCCATGGACAGTCCCGAGGCCAGCGCCGTGCGTGCGGTGCCACGCACGTTTAAAAAAGATCGGTCGGATCCCTCCGATCAGTCGGATCTGACTGATCTAACAGACGAGCAACGTTGGACGCTCTACGGCCCTTGGCTCGATCACGAGGATCCTGCGATCCGCGCCAACGCAGTCATCTGCCTGATCCACCAGGCCAACTACCTGCTCGACCGCCAGATCGCCGCGCTTGAAGAAGCCTTTATCGAGGGCGGCGGCTACTCTGAGCTGCTCGCCACCGAGCGATTGCGCCAGCGGCGCAAAAATGATCAGACAGATCTGTGTAATCAGACCAATCAGACGGATCTTTCACCGCCAAAATGCCCGCTTTGCGACGGACTCATGGCTTTGCGCACCGCGAAAAGTGGAAAAAACGCCGGCTCTCAGTTCTGGGGATGCACCCACTACCCCGAGTGCAAAGGGACTACCCCAGTCTAGACCGGACGCACGCGGCCAACCTCGCCGCGCGTTCGTCAACTCCCGCCTCCGTCTGGGATAACCGCTGCTCGATCAAGACCGCCCCGTCCCTCTCACTTCCACTCCCACACATCCTTCTCAACCAGCGCGCAGGCCTCGCGCGGGGCGGCGGACTGGAGCCAGGTCTTTGCGGCCGCGTCCCCCTTGAGATAGGCGTCCCAGAAGCGAGTCGAGATTTGCTGAATAGCAGGGTGATGATGCGCGATGCGGTTTTCGTCTTGAAAGCCGACGTCAGAAAAGGCGAAGTGCCCACCGCCTTCGAAGACGAGTTGATACTTGTCGCCCGTCGGAAGAGCCGTATAGACCCCGCGGCGCGACTCGGGCGTGGTCTCGGGAGTGATGGGACTACCGTCCTCGGTTCCCGTCATGCAGAGCACGGGAGCGGTGATGTGACCGAAAGCTTCCGCAGAGGAAATCCCCCGGGAGGCGGAGGGACTCATCGCGAAAAAAGCATCGATGCGGGGGTCGTGAAAGCTGCGGTCTACCAGGTAGCGCTGCCCCATGAGCGCCTGGGTCGTCACCGCCCCGAAACTGTGGCCGCACAGCCCGATTTTTTCGAGGTCGAGTTTGCCCTTGAGCGCATGGTCGGAGGCGACGGTCCATTTTTCGAGTTGATCGAGGACAAAGGGAATGTCGGCAGAGCGGGCGAGAGCGGACTCGAGGCTGGCGGCCTGCTTGAGGACCGCCATGCGCTCACTGCGCTCCACCGTTTTCCAGACTTCTTCGTCACTGCCCGCGTGCTGCACGAAGACCGCGACATATCCCCTCGCTGCCCAGTATTCGCCGAGGTAGGCACTGTTTTCCCGCGAACCGCCGAGGCCGTGGGAGAAAAGGATAACGGGTTGCGGTGACTCCGACGGCGGGAGGTAGACTTTGACAGGCACGGTGCGCTCCCGCGAGGCATCGACCGGTTCAAGGAGAAACGTCTCCCCGGTGGACGGGGTTTCGCCGTGGAGAAGCACGGGAGTCGCTGCAAGAAAGAGGGAGAGTCGGAGGAGAAGCTGATATCGCATGCAGGGGAAGACGGCGGCGCGACGGCAACGGTTACGATGTGATTCAGCGTGATCATGGAGCGCCGAAAGGTTGCGAGGGCTTTACCCGGGCACTCTTTTGTGTGCCAATAGCAGTATGATCGCCGAGAGAAATCGTAGCACCCTATTTATCGCGTCCCTCCTCGGGATCGTGGCCATCCCTGCACTGGCCACCGCAGATCCCTCGACCGTCCCGCTCACAAACGAGAGCAAGGCGCTCCCTCCCGAGGCCGCTCTCGCCTCGATGAAAGTGCCGCCGGGCTTCCGTGTCGAACTCGTCGCGGCCGAGCCGCTCGTGATGGACCCCGTCGCCTTTGACTGGGGGCCCGACGGACGTCTCTGGGTCGCCGAGATGCGCGACTACCCGAACGGGCTCACCTGGAACGAAGCCGGCGACCCGCTCGACGCTCCCGGGGGCCGGATCAAGGTCCTCACCGACACGAACGGCGACGGGCGCTACGACGAGGCAACCGTCTTCCTCGATGGCCTCTCCTACCCGACCGGAGTAAAAGTGTGGGGCAAAGGAATCCTCGTCACTGCCGCGCCCGAGATCTTCTACGCTGAAGACACCGACGGAGATGGAAGGGCCGACAAACGCGAGGTCTGGTACGAGGGCTTCGCCCGTTCCAATCAGCAGCACCGCGTCAACGGTCTCGCCTGGGGCCTCGACAATTGGCTCCACGTCGCGAACGGCGATGGCGGCGGCGTCATCCTTTCGCAGGAGCGTCGCGAAGAGGTCGACATCCGCGGCTTCGACCTGCGCATCAACCCCTTCACGAAGGAACTCCAGCCTCTCAACGGCCGCACCCAGTGCGGACGCTTCCGCGACGACTGGGACAACTGGTTCGGCTGCAACAATAGCAACCCGCTCTGGCATTATCCCTATCCCTGGCGGCTCGTCCAGCGCAACGCCGAGGTCCGCGTGCCCCGGGCCTACGTCGATGTGCCGAAGGAGCCCGGCGCATCGCCCGTCTTTCCCGCGAGCCCGACCCTGGAGCGCTTCAACGACTTTGACCGGGCCAATCGATTCACCTCGGCCTGCGGTCCGGCGATCTATCGTGATGTTTTGTTAGGCGACGGGGTTTACGGAAACGCCTTCGTCTGCGAGCCCGTCCACAATCTTGTGAGTCGTCAGGTGCTCGAGGCAAAGGGCGCGACCTTCCGCTCGGATCGTCATCCGGCGGAGAGGGAATCCGAGTTCTTCGCCTCGACCGATCCCTGGTCACGTCCCGTCTCCGTGCGCACCGGACCCGACGGCGCCCTCTGGATTGCGGACATGTATCGCTTCGTCATCGAGCATCCCGAATGGATCCCGCAGGAATGGCAGAAAAAACTCGAGCTCCGCGCCGGATCAGAAATGGGGCGCATCTATCGCATTGTTCCCGACGAGCCTGAATCGCCCGTGATTCCGAAGCTCGACGGGCTCGATGATCCCGAACTTGTCGCGCAGCTCGAAAGTCCCAATGGCACCGTGCGCGATCTCGTTCACGAGATGCTGCTCTGGCGCGGAGCAAAGGAGGCAGTCCCGGCGCTGAAGGAAATGGTCGGTCTCGGGAAGAGTCCCCTCGCACGAGTCCACGCCCTCTCTGTCCTCGATGGAATGGGAGAACTGGACGCCGTGACCCTCCGCCTCGCCCTCACCGGGAACCACGCGGGGGTCGTTCGCCATGCCGTGCGTCTCGCCCGCGGTCGGGTTCCGCTGACGGATCTACCGAACGCCGTCGCGCTCCTCGACGACGCCTTCGTCGCGATTGAAATCGCCGGCCTGCTCGGCGAAGGGGACCCCGGTGCCGAAGCGGCGATCCTCGCCGATCTTTTCAAGCGTCACCACGGCGATCCTCATGCGATGCCTTTGCTCCTCAGCGCCGTGAATCGATCGAACCTCGCCCCTCTCGTCGCGAAACTGACTCAGGCCAATCCCCGCTGGCGGGCCAATTCCGTCCTGCCCGACCTAGGCCGCATGTCGGCGAAGTGGCAGGACAAAACATCCCTCGCTCTCCTCGCCGCCTTTCTCGTGAGCGAGGACGAGCCCGGCGAAGCCTGGAGAATGGCGCTTTTGTCAGGGCTGTTCGAAGGCGGGGCCACCCTCGACACGCTCACGCCGGACGAGACGATCCGCTCACGTCTCCACGCGCGCCTCGACGCTGTCAGGGGCAGTGTCGTCGACATCGGCCTTCCCGAGTCCGACCGCGCTACGGCGATCCGTTTCCTGGGCCATCCCGCCGTCTTCACCGGGCAAAAAGACCTCGATCTCCTCGTCGCCCTTCTCGTGCCGCAGTCCCCTCCCCTGCTGCGCGACGCCGCCTTCGAGGCCCTCGGTCGTGCCCGTCATGACGGGACGCCCGGTGCCCTCATGACACGCTGGTCCGGCTTCACCCCCGCTGACCGGGCGAAAGCACTCGCGCTCCTGCTCTCCCGTCCCGACTGGACCACTGACCTTCTCGGCGCGCTTGAGGCTGAGACCATTCCCCGTATCGACATCGATGCCGCGAGCCGCACCCGACTGCTCGACCTGAAGGACGCCGCCCTCCGGGAACGGGCCGCAAGCCTTTTCGCCGGGACCGCCGGCAGCAACCGCGACGAAGTCGTAAAAAGTCACGCCGACGTTCTCACCGGGCAGGGCGACCCCGTCGCGGGAAAGGTGGTCTTCGCGACGCTCTGTGTCGCCTGCCACGTCGCCGAAGGCCTCGGCAATCCCGTGGGCCCCGACCTCGCCGCCCTCACTGATCGCTCGCCCGAGTCGATGCTCGTCGCGATCCTCGATCCCAACCGCGCCGTCGAAGACAAGTATGTGAACTATGCCCTCACCACCACTGACGGCAGTGCCGTCTACGGAGTCATCGCCGACGAGAGCGCCAACACCGTGACGATCCGCCAGGCCGACGGCAGCACCCGCCCCGTCCCGCGGAACGAGATCGCGACGATGAGTTCCTCGGACATCTCCCTGATGCCGGAGGGCTTTGAAAAAATCCTCACAAAACCGCAATTTACCGATCTGCTCAGCTACGTGGGTGGACTCGGGTCCAGTGCGCCGCCCGCTCCGACAGGCAATATCGACATGGCCGCGCGCATCGCCCCGGGCAAAGATGGCATCATCGAACTGCGAGCCTCGCGCTGCCGCCTCGACGGTGAGCGCATCGAGTACATGCCCGACTACGATGCGATCGGCTGGTGGACTTCGGAACAGGACCGCGCCCAGTGGACCCTCGTCCTCGACCGACCCGGCACCTACCGGGTCGAGTGGGACTACTCCGTCTCCCCCGAAGCCGCCGGCAATGGCTGGCAACTTGAAGTCGGCGGGAAGGCCGTTCTTTCCGGCACCGTCACGAGCAGTGGAAGCTGGGAGACCTTCAAAACAGAGTCGCTCGGCACTGTCGATCTGCCCGCCGCCGACAACCATGTCGTCGTGAGGTCAAAGGGGCCCGTGAAAGAGGCGCTGCTCGATCTGCGGGCGGTGCGATTTGTGCCGGTGGAGTGAAGGCCTGCCGCTCGCGAGAAGGTTCTTATTCGCTCCAAAAGACATCCTCACCGAAACACCCCGCGCACCACGGGCAGGAGGGCCTCGGCGGTTGCGGCGTGGCCGGCGTCGTTAGGGTGCATGCCGTCGAGGAGGAGAGCATCGACCTCGCCTCCACTCGTGGCGAGATGATCGGCCCAGACTCCGGGGAGATCGAGGAGAGGGATCTGCAACTCGGTCGCGAGCTCGCGCATCGCGGCGCGGTAGCCCTCGAGCACGGGGGCGTCGAAGCCATCGACCGCGTCGGGCCGGTAGGGCGGACGACCGTAGCGATCACGCAACTGCGAAGTCCAGCGGGTCGGATTCGGAGTCACGAAGATGACTTTGCCCCCCTGCTCCCGCACCGATTTCGCGAGGGAACGGAGATTTTCACGATAGTCCGCAAGAGGCACGCGAGGTCCGGTCGCGGGCGGATTTTTCCAAACATCGACAGCCGCGTCGTTGATCCCGAAGCTGATCACGGCGACTCGCGGTTGATGGGCGAGAACATCGCGCTCGAGACGCTTGAGAGCATCCCGGGTTGTGTTGCCGCCGACCCCGGCGTTCGCCACGGAGAGACTCGACCCTATGCCCTGGAGCGCCTCGCCAAGACGCACCGATGTCACTTTTTCCACCGCACCGGGCCGATGCGCCGTAGTCGAGTCTCCGAAGAGAATGATGCCCCCCGGTTTCGGGAGCGCGGCGACGGGCGGCACGTGAAGAGGGATGGCGCCCTCGTCGAGACTGTCGAGGTTGATCTTCATCCGCAGACCTCCCTGCATCGTCGTGATCCAGAGTTCACCGGGGCGTCGCTCGTAAAGGTAGGGATAGGAGACGGGGCCGCCGCCCTCGTAGTTGGCCGCGACGACGACGGGAGTGGACCAGGTCCGGCCGTCATCGTCGGAGAGAGCAAGAGAAAGCTCGGCCCGGCTCGTGCGATTCTGCGGGGCATGCCGCGGTGGGGCATTCCAGAGCAGGGCGGCGCGGCCGTCGGCGAGGCGGGCAAGTTGGGGGCAGCAGGTCACCGAACCGATCGTAGTCTGCTGCAGCCCTTCCCACCTCAGTCCGTCGCGCGAGTCAGCCTGCCAGAGGAAACCCGACTCGGTGCGCAGGAGGAGGTGCAGCGTGCCATCGCCGCGCTCCAGGACACTGCCCTCGATCGATCCGGCGTGGTCGTGGGCACCGACCCCGTAGTCGAGCACATCGCCGCGCTGCCACGTCTGGCCGAGGTCGTCCGAGACGAACATGACGGTGGCGTGACGCCATGCGGGGATGATCTCCTGCCCCACGAGGACGAGTCGCCCGCTTTCCATTTGGATGAGCGAATGGATGCACCCGCACCAGGGATCGGACAGCTTCACCGGGGCCTCCCAGGTCTGCCCTCCATCCGTGCTGCGCACCGTGTAGGTCGGCAGGACGAAGTCGCGCCAGTCGACGCCCTTTTCACCCCAGCCCCAGCCCTCGGGCGACCGTCGCTCGACGAGGTTCATGTAAGCTGCCACGATCACCCCCTCCCGGGTCTTCAAGAGGGCACGCTCATTACTAACAGTGTGTCGCTTGGGCTCGGCGAAGAGAGGTGTAGCCGACCAGGTGCGGCCCTCGTCGGTCGAGCGCAGAGCCTCCTTCGCCCCGAGACAGAGGATAGCCCCCTCGCCCGCCGTCACAAAAGGCCCCTGATGGTCAAAGGGCAGCCGCGCCGCCGCCGGGTGCAGGGTCGGCTCCGCTGCGGCGAGCGGGAGCGCGGTAGTGGCGAGGAGGAGACAACGATAAAAGGAGCGAAAAAGGGGGAGGAGTTTCATGCAAGGGTGGAGCGATCGTGCCCGTTTCTCCGGTCGGCGTCATCCCGCCTGATTGCGGACGGGGGCGGGAGACGTGGCCGGATCGATCAAGAAGGGAAGTCACATCGGAGAACTTCGGTAGTGCTTTTTCTGCCGGGCGATTATACTTCGACGATCCGTTTCCGGTATGCACCCCCTGTCATACTCCTGTTCGTTCCTTGCCCTGGCGCTGCTGCTCCCCGGTCCCGTCGTGGCCCAACTCGTGCGCGAAGCGGCCACGTCATTAAACCTGCCGGCCGACCTCCCCAGCGCGACGGGCTACACGACGGTGAACGCCCTCGGGAGCCTGACCTTTCTCAATCCTATGGCGACGGCCTTCCCGCCCGGCGAGACGAACCGCCTCTACGTGCTGGAGCGCGGCACTGATACGGCCTCCCCGGCAGCCGACTTCCAGGGACGCATCCGTCGTATCGACAACCTCACCACGACTCAGACGGTAAGCACCTTCATGGATCTCGAGGCTTACCTCGAGTCCGGGCCGATCAACACTCCGCTGGCGGCGGCGAGCAATTCGGAAAACGGGATGCTCAGCTTCACCTTCCATCCGAACTACAACGAGAACGGCTATTTCTACATCTACTTCAGTATCACCGTGAGCGGCCAATTGCACCAACGGCTCGCGCGCTTCGAGGCCACGGGCACGCCGGGAAACTATCTCGCCGCGACCAGCGCCGCCCCCGCCACGATGCTCCCGATCCTGACGATCCGCGACGCGGCCAGCAATCACAACGGCGGCGATCTGGCTTTTGGTCCCGACGGGTATCTGTATCTCTCGCTCGGGGACGAAGGCGGGAGCGGCGACGCCTTCAACACCGCGCGCTTCATCAACAAGAACTTCTGGGGTCAGATGCTGCGTATCGCGGTGGCGGACCGCATCGGTGGGATCGATGTCTTCCCGTCCGACGCGATCGATCCGAATCCCCACTCCCAACCGACTTCGACGAGCCACCCCTCGGCGATTCATTCCGGCACCTACAAGATCCCGGCGGACAATCCCTTCATCGGTGCGACGACCTGGCACGGGCAGAACTTCGCCGCGACGACGGTGCGAACCGAGATTTTCGCGACTGGTCTCCGCAACCCCTTCCGCTTCTCCTTCGACCCGCCGACGGGAAGACTTTTTCTTGCCGACGTCGGGCAGGCCCTTTACGAAGAAGTGAACCTCGTGACGAAGGGCGGGGACTACGGCTGGAGTTGGCGCGAGGGGATGCATCCCTATTACGTGTCAGCGACGAATCCACCCCGCTTTCCCGACAACTCGGCGGGAACGACGAACGCCCCACCGGTCGCCTTCGACCCGATCGATCCGATTTTCGAATATGGCCGCACCGACAACGGGATCATCCACGGCCCCTCGATCTGTGGCGGAGTCGTCTATCGCGGCAATCAGCTCACGGAGTTGCAGGGCAAATACCTCGTCGCAGACACCTTCGGCGGGGGCGGCATCATCGCCGCGTTTACTGAAACGAGCCCGGGAGCTTGGTCAGGACAACGCCTCACCGCGAGAGGACAGATCGTGGACTTCGGGACAGATCCACGCAATGGCGAGCCCCTCCTTTGTAGCCTTCAGGGCACGATCTGGCGCATCACCCGCACCGGCACGACCGGACCGCAGCCTCCGGCAACACTATCGGGCACGGGCGCGTTTTCCAACACCGCCAGCCTCACGCCCGGGACCGGCCTCGTCCCCTATGCGCCGAACGTGCCCTTCTGGAGCGACGGAGCCGTGAAGTCACGCTGGTTCGCGATTCGGAACACGACCGACACTTTCACCTTCAGCGCCGATGGAAATTGGACCTTCCCGACCGGCATGGTCTGGGTGAAACATTTCGATCTCGATGTAGGCGATCCTCCGGTGCGCCGCCGCGTCGAGACACGCTTCCTCGTGAAAACGACCAATGATGTCTACGGACTGAGCTATCGATGGGGCAACTTCGCCGTCGGCAGCGGCGCCCAGACCGATGCCGCCCTCGTGGCGGAGAGCGGCGTGACTGAGGTGCTGCCGGGCTCGGCGCAGACCTGGCGTTTTCCGAGTCGGGGGGAATGCCGCACCTGTCACACGGCGGTGGGTGGATTCGCTCTCAGCTTCAACACGCGGCAGCTCAATCGGACCGGAGTCTTCGGCACCCAAACCCTCAATCAGCTCACCGCCCTGAGCAACGCGGGCTTCTGCACCCCGGCCATCACCGATGTGGAGAATCTCCCCGCCTACGCGCCCGCCGATGACACGAGCCAGAGTCTCGAATCCCGTGCCAGATCCTATCTCGCGGTGAACTGCGTGCAATGTCACCAGCCCGGCGGTCCGGCCCTCGGGAACTGGGACGCACGTATCACCACTCCGCTGTCGGCGGCGAACCTCATCGACGGGCCTCTCGTGAGTCACGGCGGCGATCCCCTCTCCCGCTTTCTTGTGAAAAACGATGCGCCCGCTTTCGGCTTGCCGACCCGTTCGATGGTGCTGCGACGAATCCGCGGTGACGGGGCACCCCGCATGCCTCCGCTTGCTACCTTCCAACGCGACCTCGCCGCCGAGGCGCTCCTCACCGCCTGGATCAACGAAGATCCGTCCGCTTCGCAGACCTACGCGGAATGGCAGGTGATCCATTTCGGGGCGACAACCCATCCCGACGCCGGGCCGCAAGATGACCCCGACGGTGACGGGCAGAGCAACCGCCTCGAATTTCTCCAGCGAACGAGCCCCATCGTGGCGCAGGTCGTGGAGTGGCCGGTCTTCACCATCACGGGCGGGAATCTCGAGCTGCAGTTCCTCCACCCGGCAGGTCGCGAAGGAATCATCGAGACCAGCATTGACCTGCGCGACTGGGAGATCTGGAACGTGCCGGAAAACACGCTCACCGTGCCGGTGGAAAATACGCTCCGCACCATCGTTGCGCCCCGCACCGGGCAGGCCAGGTTCTTCCGCCTGCGACTGGAGGAATTGTAAAAGAACGGCGCCACTCTCCGCGATCACGGCATTTGAGTGTGCCGGGTGCCGCCCTTTAACTGAGTCCCCGCGGCTCCGGTGCCGATGGGCGCAACTGATGAACCGCTTTCTCCTCTACCTCGCGTGCCTCTGCCTCCTGAACTCCCTCCCCGCCGAACTCTCGGCGGAAGAAGAGGCGGCGCTACCCTTCGACCCGGAGAGAATACGCCGTCTCAGCCTCGACGGCGTCCCGCGCTCACTCTCGATCCGCCAGGGCGAATCTGTCTGGATCGGCTACGACCTCGAGCGGGCCACTGTCATGAAAATCTGGCGGGCACCCGAGGGTAAGCCCGGGCTGATCGTGTCCAACTTCACGACCCGGTCGTCCGGCGAGATCCTCCGCAAAGGGGCGGATAAAGAAGACCGCTGGCGGTGGCGGCGCGATGGCGAGTTCGTCGAACCGGCGATCCGCTACCTCGGCTGCTCTCAGAGGGAAGGACACTTTCTCCTCTCATGGGAGCTGAGACACGGCAATGCTATCCTGACGCTACTCGAAAAGGCGACCTTCAAGACAGGCGACGATACCGCCGTGAGACAACTCGCCGTCGAAGGTCTCGGGGAGGGAGACGAACTCCACGCACCCGGCCTCGGGACGGGATGGAACCCTCTTACGACCACGTTGACCGGCAGCAAATGGCACCGTTTCGTTTTACAACCATGAGCCGCCCCCCTCTTTTCCCCTATCTCCTTTCGCTACTCTCGTTCTTAGCGTGCCCCGCCGTCATCGCTGCTGAAAAATCGACTCCGTCCGCATCACTCGATCTCCCCGCTACGGCCGTCTTCTCCAAAGGCCCGAACCGCTTTGTCGGAGACGTCCTCGAAATCACCAAAGGCCGGGGCGCAACACTTGGGTGGTATGTCAGGGCGGATAAAGAGGAGGAAGTCCGGGTCTCAATCGAGTACACCTGCGAAAAGCCACTCAACCAGGCCTACCAGCTCTCCTTCGACGGGCAGGATCGCTTCTGGGACGTAGCGCCCACCGGGGAGGGCGACGCGGCATGGGAGAGGGCCGACCTGGGAACCTTTCGCCTGCGGGCGGGACTCCCGGTGCTCGTTCTGCTCGTTCCCCCGTCGGGAACGACCTACGGGCATCCCGTCCGATTCCGACGGCTCGTGCTGGAAGGCGCGACGCCGGGCAATCTCTCGCTCATCGCCACCCCTGAAGAACCCGCCGCCCCGGACGCCAGTCCGGGATTCGGAGAAAAGCTGAAGACCCGGCATCCGGGGCTGGAGTCGGTCGATCTGCGCAACGAATCGCTCACCCTTCGCATCAGCGGGATGGCGATGCGGGGCGCGGACGAGTTGCTCTTCACGACCTGGGACGGCGACCTCTACCGGGTCGATCTCCCATCCCTCAATGAGGAAGGTCCCCCGCCCTTTCAGAAAATCGCCCGGGGCCTCTCCGAACCGATGGGGCTCGCCGTTTCCGAAGGCCGCATCTTCGTGACCGAGAAGAACGAGGCCACCGAGCTGATCGACGGGGACGGAGACGGCTTTTTCGAAACCTATCGCTGCCTCTCCCACGCCTGGCCCTGCACGATGGACTACCACGAGTATCTCTTCGGCGCGGTCGTGAGAGATGGTCACCTTTACTTTTCGAACAGCGTCGGCATGGCCGCCCGGGGAAAGGACAACTACCAGGCACCGATGCGGGGCAGCGTCGTAAAGGTCCACCTCGATACCGGCGCGACGGAGTTCATCGCCGGCGGCCTGCGCACTCCCGACGGGATCGGCGAGGGTCCCGGGGGCGCGCTCCTCGTCACGGACAACCAGGGCGAGTGGCTCCCCGCGAACAAGCTCGTCCACGTGACCGAGGGTGCCTTTTTCCACTTCCGCAGCATCCCACCCCGGCATCCCCTCGACCGCCCGGTCGCAACGCCACCCGCCGTGTGGCTGCCGCAGGGGGAGATCGCCGCCTCGCCTACCGAACCGGTCCTGCTCCCCGAATCATGGGGACCATATGCCGGTCACGTAGTCTTTGGCGACTCCGCCTACGGGGGACTGCAGCGCGTCTTCCTCGAGGAGGTCGGGGGCGATCTTCAGGGGGCGGTCTTCCGGTTCTCGCAGGGCTACCGGCATCTCTTCCACCGCTTCGCCTTTGCCCCGAACGGCGATCTCTATGCAGGCGGCATCGCCCGGGGAAAGGATCCGGACTTCATCCATCGCGTGAGCGGTCTCACCCGCATCCGCTACACCGGCGGGAGCGTCTTCGAACCTCTCGCTGCGAGGCTGCGTTCGAACGGGCTCGAGATCGAGTTCACCACTCCGCTCGCGGCGGGCGAGGGCTGGAATCCCGCCGCCTACCATTTGGCACATTGGGGATACCAGGCGACCCAGACCTACGGCGGGCAGAAGGTGCGACATCGCACCGGCGGAGTCCGCTCAGCCACGGTGTCGGCGGACCGATCACGCGTTTTCCTTGAACTAAGTGATCTCCTGCCGGGCGAGGTCGTGCATGTGCGGATCTCGCCCCTGCTCTCCGGAGAGGGTGGAGAGAAGCTCCGCAGCGGAGAACTCTGGTACACGGCCAATCGCATTCCGGAGGAAAATCTGGGGAAGGTCCTGCCGCCTCCGCCTGGCGCTCTCGCGGGGACAGATGCCCACTTCCGGTTTTCGGGAGGAGACACCGGCCGTCTCCTTTTCCAAAGCTATTGCGCCGCCTGCCACAGCCTCGACGACATCAAGCTCGCCGGACCTGTCCTGCGCGGCATCGCGGGGACGAAGCGCCTCGTCCGCGACCCCGTGACGGGAGAGGCGCGCGAGATCGAGGCTGACGCCGCTTATCTGCGCCAATCCATCCTCGAGCCCAATGCCCTGCTCGCCGAAGGGTATCCCGAGAATCTCATGCCACCCATCGGCGCGATTCTGAGCGAGGAACAGATCGACGCGCTCGTCGAATTCATCATCGAATCAGGCAAGCGCTGAGGCGCACCTACCGTCCTCACCCTGCCGGGACCGACGGAGTGTGCGCTCCACGGACGCGATTCCGTCGGCACTCCCCCATTGCCGGAACAATCCCGATTCCGTTATCCTGCGGCCATGTATCGCCTCTCCTTCTCCCTCTGCCTCGCGAGCCTTGCCTCGGCATGGATCCTTTCCTCTCCCGCACTCCACGCCATCGACGAAGGCCGCTCGCTCTACATCGAGGGTTATGCCGGGGACGTCAGCTACGCGCCGGGCGACGAGTTGCAACTCCATCTCTCGAGCCCTTCGCCCAGCGGCGACATCACGATCACCCGCGTCGGGAAAGAGCGCACGGTAGTCTTTGAAAGGAAAAAGCTCGAGGGTCTCCTCGAGTATCCCGTGCCGGTCAACGCTTCGTCGCACGGCTGCAACTGGCCGGTCGGATTCCGCCTCCCCATCCCGGCCGATTGGAAAAGCGGTTACTACGAAGTGACGATGCGCGTCAGTGACAATGGCGGCACCTTCACCCAGCGGAACCGACGCACCGCCGAGTCGACCTGTTATTTTGTCCTGCGTCCCGCCGAGCCGGGAAAGAACAGCCGCATTCTTCTGCAGCTCGCGACCCACACCTACAACGCCTACAACAACTGGGGCGGATCGAGCGTCTACGCCTATCACGGCCGCGCCGGATTGCAGGGCCACCGCGTCTCCGAGCTACGTCCGCCCGCCTCGCAGTATGGCAAATGGGAGCTGCCCTTTGTCATCTGGGCCGAGGAGAACGGCTACGAGATCGATTACGCCACCAACCACGATCTCGAGCTGCGCCCCGGGATCGTGAAACCCTACCGGCTCGTCCTCAGCCTCGGTCACGACGAATACTGGTCGGCCGCAATGCGCGACACGGTCGAGAGTTTTGCCGCCGCCGGAGGAAATATCGCCTTCTTCTCCGGCAACACCTGCTGCTGGCAGATCCGCTGGGAGCCCGAGACAAAATCCTTCCTCTGCTGGAAACAATGGTTCAATCAGGACGAACTCTACACCTCCACCGCGGAAAAAATCCCCACCCTCGCGACCCTGTGGAGCCACCATCTCATCGGCCGCACCGAGAACAGTCTCACCGGCGTCGGCTTCCTCCACGGCGGATATCACAAGAGCCACGGCCAGCTCATGGACGGCAGCGGCGCCTACACGGTCCATCGTCCCGATCATTGGCTCTTTGAAAATACGGGCCTCGCCGCCGGTCAGGAGTTCGGCGGCAAGGACACCATCGTCGGCTACGAGTGCGATGGCTGCGAGATCGAGTGGCGCGACGGTCTGCCTTTTCCCACGCATCGCGACGGCACCCCGCCGACCTTCACCATTCTCGGAACCGCCCCCGCGAAGTGGGCCCCCGGCGATAGCGCCTGGTACGAGCGTTGGCCCGGATCCGACCACACGGGCAACGCCGTGCTGGGACTTTATACGACCGACGGAGGCGGCACCGTCATGACGACCGGCTCGACGGACTGGGCACACGGATTGGCAGGGAAAGATCCAGCCGTGATGCAGATCACGAAGAACGTGCTGGAGAGGCTGGGGAAGTGAGAGGGGGAGGCGGTGAAGCGACTTGACGGCAAATGCCGAAATTGACCGTTGCCACCGCCCTTTCAGCGATTTATCATAAAACCATGATCCAGCCGATCTCCGAACTTCAGAAACTGCCCCTCTATGAGCGCCTGCAGTTGGTCGAGGACCTTTGGGACAGCATCGCATTGGAAACCGACGGGTTGGCCGTGCCGCAATGGCAAAAGGACGAACTGGACCGTCGCGCCGCAGCGTTCGCCGCCGATCCTGAGTCGGGTATCCCGTGGGAGACAGCCAAAGATCTCATCCGCAGGCATCATGGCTAAGCCAATCGATGCGCTGAATTTTCTAGCGGGCGGACCGTGGTCTACTCTTGGAGCCGGCGTTTACTTTCTGAGCCAACGCGAAGCGTAACCCTTAGCTTGCCGGGCGACAGGAATGTCGCCCCTCCTTGTTTTGTCCCAAGGAGGAGGGACACTCCTGTCCCTCTCATCTGAGTGTCCCGCTACCCGGGGCGCCGCCTTACCCTACTTTTCACCTAATCTTACTCCTCCCATGCCCCTTCCCCTCATCGCCATCACCATGGGAGACCCTGCCGGGGTCGGACCCGAAGTCTGCCTGCAACTGCTCGCCAATGCCGAAGTCCGCGAGTGGGCGGCTCCGGTGATCTTCGGCGATCTCGCGATCCTGCGCCGCTGCGCGGAAAAGACCGGCCTGCCCATGCCCGAACCCTCTCTGGTCCGCGACCTGACCCTCTTTGATGAGACCGGATTCGAGCCCGGTGTCGTGAGCGCCAAGACCGGAGCCGCCGGTTACGGCTATGTCCTCGCCAGCATCGAGGCCGCCCTCGCCGGTGAAGTCGCGGCGGTGGCGACCGCTCCGTTGAACAAAGAAGCCCTCCGCGCCGCCGGGGTCGACTACCCCGGGCACACCGAGATTTTCGCCGACAAGACCGGCTCGACGCGCTTCTGCATGTTCCAATACAGCGACGAGGTCCGCGCGAGTTTTGTGACCGTGCATTGCGGCTACCACGAAGTGCCCGCGCTACTCACGGTGGACCGTATCCTCGACGTCATCGAACTCACCGCCGACGCGATGCGACGCATCCGGGGAACGGAGCCCCACCTCGCCGTGCTCGGACTCAATCCCCACGCCGGCGAGCACGGGCTCTTCGGCAACCGGGAGGAGGAAAACATCATCATCCCCGCGATCGAGGCTGCTCGAGCAAGAGGAATCTCGATCGAGGGACCGCTCCCGCCGGACACCGCCTTTATCCCGGCGAAGCGGCGCAGCACCGACGCCTTCATCTGCATGTATCACGATCAGGGCCACATCCCGCTGAAGGCGCTCGCCTTTGATACGGCGGTGAACACGACGCTCGGGCTCCCTATCATTCGCACCAGCGTCGATCACGGCACCGCCTGCGACATCGCCTGGCAGGGCAAAGCGAAAGGCAGCAGCCTCGTCGAAGCGGTCCGCCTCGCGGTGAAGCTGAGCCGATAAATTCTCCGCTACGGCTTGAACCCATCATCCACAACGAGGCTACCGCGGAGTCCGTCGGCGGCCTCGGTCGCGAGGGCATCACAGCGCTCGTTCATCTCGTGACCGTCGTGTCCTTTGACCCATTGCCAGGTGATGAAGTGCCCCTCGGCGGCTCGCTCGAGTCGCATCCAGAGATCGACATTCTTCACCGCGGACTTGTCTTTCTTCCGCCAGCCCTGGGCTTTCCATCCTTTGATCCAGCCCTTTGTCTGGGTATCGACGAGGTAGCGGGAGTCGGAGTAGACCGTGACCCGGCAAGGTTCTTTGAGGATCTCCAGCCCGGCGATCGCGGCGAAGATCTCCATGCGGTTGTTCGTCGTCGTGACGAAGCCCTGCGCGAGCTCGCGTGTGTGATCGCCGTAGCGAACGACGGTGCCGCAGCCGCCGGGGCCGGGATTGCCACGCGAGGAGCCGTCGGTGTAGATGAAGACTTCTTTCATGGCTGTGAAATCTCCGCGAGCTGGGTTCGTAGAAAAGCGGCGATATAGGAAAGATCGGCCGGATCGAGGAGCCTCTCCTTTGCTCCGTAGTGCTTCTGCAGGTCACGCCGCTCGGGGAACTCGTCGGGCTGCACGTCGCGCACCTGCACGAGCCGAGACTCGCGCCAGACCCACGCCTCCGGACGCCACGGCCCAACCATCCCGGGATTCGACCAGGTGTGCAGCGAGAACACCCGATCAGTCAGCCCCGCCGCGAGGTGCATCGGACCGCTGTCCACGCTCACCGTCCAGGCGGCCTGCCGGATCAGGTGGATCAACTCGGGCAGGCTCGTTTTTCCCAACAGATCGGTGACATTTCGCGGCCAGGGCAGCGTGATCGGCTTTTCCGGAATGCCGACGAGGAGGACAGGATACGGAGAGAGCAGTTCGCAAAGCTCGGTCACCTCGACGACCGAGAGTGACTTGCCGGCGCCCCGGGAAAAGGGGTGCAGAAGGATCGGAGAAGACGAAAAAACCGGCGGCGCTTTCATCTCCGCTCCCGGCGGAAAAAGGAAGACCGGATCCGCGACATCGACTCCGAGCGAGGCGACGAGGGCGAGATTGCGATCAACGGCATGGCGGCGGCTCCAGTCGGGAACCTCCGCACGGTGGGTGTAAAAGAGCGAGGCGCCCTCCCGCGATTGGCGGAAGCCGGCGATCACGGAAGCTCCGGTGCGCTTCGCGAGAAAGGCACTGCGGAACAATCCCTGAAAATCGACGACGAGATCGTAGCGGCGCGGACGCAGCTCTTTTTTCGCCCAGCGGGCTCCGCGGATGACGCCGGTGATTCCCTTCAGTTCGCGCCGCGGAAACGGGATGACCTCGTGGAGAAAGGGAACGCCCTCGAGGAGGGGGCACCACTCGGTATTGGCGAGCCAGTCGATCTGCGCCTGCGGCGCGGCCCGGTGGAGCGCCTCTGCGGCGGGCAGGGTGTGGACGATGTCACCGAGCGAACTCGGCTTCACGATGAGGATTCGCTCGCAGTCAGGGAGATTCACGTTGATGCCCTATTTGCCGAGTGAAAGCCGGTGCGCCAGCATTTCCGGGAGACCGGCGTCGATGATTTTATCCTGCGCGGTCTGGATGTCGTACTCGACGCGGCGGATCGTGACCTCCTGATTGGCGACGTCGTAGATGGCGTAGGCAGAGCGCCAGTCACCATCGCGGGGCTGGCCGGTGCTGCCGATATTGACGAAGTATTTCCGCCCCATCTCGAGCCGCACATTCATGAACTCGACCGGCTCGACGCTGTCGCCCTTCACATAGATGCGCGGCGTGTGGGTGTGTCCGTAGAAGCAGAGCTGGGTGAACTGATAGCTGAAGCTCGCCATCGCATCGAACTTGTTCGTCACGTAGGTCCAGCTCCCCGGCGTGTCGAGGGTCGCGTGCACGATCGTGAAATCGCGGACCTGGCGGACGAGCTTGAGGCTCTTGAGAAAAGCGCGGTCATCGGGATCGAGCTGGGCGCGGGTCCACTCCATCGCCTGCCGCGCGAGCGGGTTGAGCCCCTCGAGCGAGGTCTCGAGGACCGCTTCCTCATCGTGATTGCCCTTTACCACGGGACAGCCCATTTCTTTGATCATCGCGATGCACTCGCGGGGGTTGGCTCCGTAGCCGACAATATCCCCGACGCAGACGCGGTCGGTGCAGCCCTGCTGAGCGGCATCTTCCAGGACGGCCTGGAAGGCTTCGAGGTTGGCGTGGATGTCTCCGAAAATGGCGTATTTCATTCTCTGAATGGCCCCGCGGGGGGGAATCGGGAGTTCCGGGAGGGGGAGTCGGAACTAACCATAGATAGAGGTTTTCGCAATACGAGGGAAGCAAAAGCACGCCAATCCGCACCGATGAGGCAGGAAAAAACAGAATGTGCCGCGTTTCAGGGCACCACAATGCCACCGGGAAGGGTGTTGGCGGGGTTTTTCGACGCTTTCTGGGGCCGCCGGTCCGGGTCGCCGTCGGGGATGCGACGGGGCGAAGGAATGGCAAGTTTGCCCTCCAAATTTTTGATTTCCTTGATCAGGGTGGGCAGTCGCTGCGGCTCTCCCTCGCGGTAGAGGGCGGTGAGGTAGTCGTAGGCCTCCTGCTCGCGGCCCGGGCATCTCGCCATGAAGTAGCCGTAAAAGCGCCGCGCGTAGCCGGGCGCGCCGGGCAGCCCGACGATCTCGCCGTAGACCCGCGCGGTGGCGCAGTCGTCCTTCAACTTTTCGCGATAGACCTCGGCGACCTGCAGCCGGATCGCGACCGACTCGGGGAGCTGGCCGATGCCGCGCTCGGCGAAGTCGATGGCCTGGAAGGCGTATTCCTTAAAACGCCGCTCCCGCTCGAAGGCCGGCAGCCGGGTGTCGATCTCCATGTTCGCCGTCGCATTGATCCCGAGATGCCAGATCACCGAGACCCAGTGGGACTCGTCGCGGGGCTCGAGATTGGTGATGATGAGGTAGTTCGCCCGCAGCGCGTCCCACGATTTCGTGCTGAAATGCTCGAAGGCATTTAGAGTCAGGTAGGTCGCGACGAGGGAGCGCAGCCCGCCGAGGGTGCCCATCAGCGCCGACTGGCTCATCTGGTCGAAGGCTCCCTGCGCCGGCGGCGGGAGCAGCAGATTCGCCGCCACGAGCCGCTCGCGCAGGTCATCCTCGACCGGGGCCCGCAAGAGCCCGAAGACCGCGAGCCCGAGGACCACGAGGAGGAGACGGGGAATTTTCTGGAAGAGACGCTTCACGGCGATCAGAATTCTTTGTCCACAAAGACGAGGAGCGAGAGCAGCAGGAAGACGACGAGATACCCCGCCGTGAGCCCGCCCATTTGCCAGACGAGCGCGGAGACGACCGCCTCCCCCTGCACGATCCCTTCGCTAAAGGAAAAAAGTTGGTAGTTCGGGATGAGGATCTTGATGACCTTCACCAGCATCTGCACAAAGACACTGTTCCCCGACTCGTCGAGCCAGAAACTCGAGGCCATGTGATGGGCGTGCCCGATGAGAAAGAGGAGGATGCTGACGATGATCGTGAAGAGCGAGCTCGAGGCAAAAGTCGAGAGGAAGATCGTCACCGCGGCCACCACCGACGCCTTGAAAAACGAAGCCAGCACCGCGATGCCCAACTCGGCCCGCAGCCCCTGCTGCCGGATGAGTGAGAGCTGTTCCTGTATCTCCCCCTCGGTGTACTGGGCACTCGCCTTCATCGAATCATACTCCGCCGAGAGGTAGAGGCTCTCGCGGGAGAAAATCATCAGCGCGCAGATCGCATACATCGCCACCAGCGAGATCGCGATGACGCTGAGGACGCCGCCGAGCTTGCCGAGGAGATACTCGATCCGCCGCACCGGCTTCGAGAGGATCGTGTAGAGGGTGCGGTCTTCGACATCTTTCGGAATGAGCAGCGCCGTCGCCACGATCGCAAAGAGCCAGGCAAAAATGTCCATCGTCCCGAAGGCGACCTTCTTGATCATCGAGAGTTCCTTCGCCGGCGTGGCGGGGATGTTGAAGTTCCCCACCGCCACCACGACGAGGGCAAAAGCGAGGAGGAAGTAGAAAGTCTTCATCCTCACGAGCTGCGTCACCGTGCTCGCCGCGATCGTCGTGACCCGACCGAAGGAAAAGATTGGGACCGCTTTTCCCGCCCCGCGCGGGGTCGGGCGGGGAGCGGATTCGCCGGGGGCATTTGGGGTATCGCTCATGATTTTTCCTCCCGGCTGCGTTCCGCGATCTGGATGAAGAGATGCTCGAGGCTGGTGCGGGAGTGCCCCTCCTCAACGATGCGGGCGCCCTCCTTCGAGCGGACCAGCTCGTGGATCTCGGCGATGAGTTCGGGGGTGGCGTTCTCTATCGTCATGCTGGTCTGATTCTCGATCTCGATGAGCTCGTCGAGGGTGCCCTCGCGGCGCATGCGGCCTTTGAAAATGATCCCGACCCGGTCGCAGACCTCCTGGACCTGCTCGAGCAGATGCGAGCAGAGAAAGACCGTGTAACCCTCTTCGCGCAGGCGCATGATGAGGTCCCGGATCTGCCGCGAGCCGACCGGATCGACCCCCGCGGTCGGTTCGTCGAGGATGACGAGGCGGGGATTCTGAATGAGCGACTGGGCGAGGCCGATGCGCTGCAGCATGCCCTTCGAGTAGCCCGAGAGCCGACGATTCGCCGCGCCCTCGAGGTCGACGAGCTTCAGTAGTTCGCCGATGCGGTCTTTAAGTGCGGCGCCTTTCATGCCGCAGAGTTTCCCGTAAAAGCGCAGCGTCTCCGCGCCCGAGAGGTGCTTGTAGAAATACGGATTCTCCGGGAGAAAGCCGATCTCGTTGCGCGCCCGGATGTCGCCCGAGTCGAGCCCGAAGACCTTCGCCGAGCCTTTGCTCGCGGCCATCAGGCCGAGGACGACCTTCATCGTCGTCGATTTGCCCGAGCCATTCGGCCCGATCAGCCCGTAGACCTCGCCCGCCCTCACCTCGAAGGAGAGGTTGTCGACGGCCACGACGTATTCCTTCTTCAGTCCGAGACTGAAGACCTTCGTCAAATTTTTCACCTCCACGGCTGGTTCGCTCATGCTAATCGCGTATTGAGAATCCGGTCACCCCTTCGAGAAGCGGCACGGTGCGCTCCCTTTGTTCCTGAATATGGTGCCCGAGGGGACTGTCGTGCAACTCCCGGATGAAATCATCGAGCTCAGCCTCCTCGCCCATGACCTGCAGCTCGACCCGCCCGTCATCGCAGTTGCGCACCCAGCCAAGGACATCGAAGCCCTGCGAGAGCCGCTTCGTGGCGTAGCGAAAGCCCACCCCCTGAACCCTCCCCGCAAAAAAATACTGCCTCGCTGTCATGCGCTATGTAAGGAGGATTTTCAGCGAAGCGCCAGCAGAAAGGGGAATTTTTCGGGGGGTGGGAGGATTGTGGCTCACTGGGGTGGGACTTGCAGCCTGTTGCTGGCCTCTGTGAGGCCGGACTGCGTTTTCGCACGCCATATAACTGCGGGCAAACATCTTCAATTCCCCGATCACCGACGCCCGGTCGCGCCAAGACCGGCCTCGCAGAGGCCAGCTACATCAAGACCGGCCTCGCAGAGGCCAGCTACATCAAGACCGGCCTCGCAGAGGCCAGCTACAGGCTGCAAGTCCCAGCCACTATCCTCTCGTATCGCGCC
>Ga0335398_10000446_pt1:2500-72612 | contig 72612 bp, 86 predicted proteins | sample BON03_FD_205742 | JGI IMG/M metagenome (GOLD analysis project Ga0335398, IMG submission 205742) | Freshwater microbial communities from Lake Bonney liftoff mats and glacier meltwater in Antarctica - BON-03 (spades assembly) (version 2) | ecosystem: Environmental > Aquatic >... | reverse complement strand
TGATAATTAAAAATTTTTAATCCCTGGTTAATTAACCTACTAAACGGAGTTAAAGAGGGCCAGAAATATTTTTCCTAGGGCTTTTTTCCGTTTACCATTACTACTTCTTCTAGTTCAATTTTTGCTACCGTTCGTTCTTTTAAAAAAATTAATGATGATTTACGATTTTTTGTTGAAATTATCTTTGGACGTAATGTCGGTTTCACGTTATTTTTTTTAGGTGAAGTAACATCTATCATAGGAATAACATCTTTCGTCTCAATAATAATTTTATTTTCGGAATCTAATTCAACCGAAAGATTGGTACCGTTTTCAAAAGGTAATTCTAAAAATACATTTGCTAAAGGGTCTTCTAATGAACTCATAATAACACGACGCAACGGACGAGCCCCATAAACTGGATTAAAACCATCTTTTGCCAATTTATCTTTAACATTCTCTTCGACTTTTAAATTCAAACCTTGTGACTTTAGACGTATACATAGTTGATCAATCATAATATCTGCAATTTTACGAACATCATTCTGAGTTAATTGTTGAAAAACAATTATTTCATCTAAACGATTTAAAAATTCAGGCCTAAAAAATTGTTTTAATTCTTCTTGGACGGCATCAGACATTTTTTTATAGGCCTGACTTTGACCGTTTTCATCTAATGAATCAAAACCAATATCCTCTTTTTCAGCTTCTTTTTCAATAGCTTTTGAACCAATATTTGAAGTTAAGATAATGAGAGTATTTTTAAAATCAATTAAACGACCTGAGGCATCCGTTAAACGACCATCTTCAAGAATCTGTAATAATAAATTAAAAACATCAGGATGAGCTTTTTCAACTTCATCAAAAAGAACAACAGTGTAAGGTTTACGTCTAACTTGCTCAGTTAACAAACCACCTTCGGAAAAACCAACGTAACCTGGAGGTGATCCTATTAATTTTGCAATATTATGACGTTCCATATACTCTGACATATCCAAGCGTACCATTGAATCTTCCGAACCAAAGAAAAAAGATGCCAATGCTTTAGTTAGTTCGGTTTTACCAACTCCAGTTGGGCCTGAAAAAATAAAACTTGCAATAGGACGATTTGGATTTTTTAATCCTACACGAGCACGACGAATTGCACGCGAAATTGCCGCAACCGCAACTTCTTGACCAATCACACGCTGATGTAAAAGTTCTTCCATATTTACTAATTTTTCCGTTTCAGTTTTCGAAACTTTGCTTACAGGAATTCCTGTCCAAGCCGCCACAATTTCAGCAATATTTTCCTCTTCAACCCTTAGATCAAAACTTGTATTTGTCTTTAAAGCACCTTGAGATTGTAAAATAGCTGTTATTTGTGCACGTATTTCGATTTCGCCACTGCGCCACATAGCTGCAGACGCAAAATCTTGATCTCGAATAGCTTCATCTTTACTAGCTATCTTTTCACGTAGTTCTTTATCAAGAGCTTTCGCTGCTTCTGGTAAACCACATCCAGATAGTCGAACTCGTGCACTAGCCTCATCAATAAGATCAATTGCTTTATCAGGTAAAAAACGATCAGCAATAAATTGGGCACCTAATGTGGCTGCTGCAATTAAAGCTTTGTCACTGATTCTAAGCATATGATGCTTTTCATAACGATTTCTTAAACCACGTAAAATTTCTACAGTTTCGTCGATTGTAGGTTCTGGGACTGTTACTGGTTGAAAACGACGTTCAAGTGCCGGCTCTTTTTCAATGTGTTTTCGGTATTCTTCGATAGTAGTCGCACCAATACATTGTAATTCACCACGTGCTAGAGCTGGTTTTAAAATATTAGCAGCATCAACAGCACCCTCTGCTGCACCTGCCCCAATTAAATTATGAAGTTCATCAATTACTAAAATAAGGGTTGTAGAAGACTGAACTTCCTCCATTACACGCTTAATTCGATCCTCAAACTCACCTCGATATTTTGTACCGGCAAGTAATAAACCGATATCTAAAGATAAAATTTCTTTTTCTTGTAAAATATCAGGCACCTGACGTTGATAAATACGCTGAGCTAAACCTTCGGCAACCGCCGTTTTACCAACACCTGGCTCACCAATAAGAACTGGATTATTCTTTTTACGTCTAACTAAAATTTGTACGACTCTTTCAATTTCCTTAGCACGTCCAACTACAGGATCTAATTTACCATCACGAGATTGTTGAGTTAAATTAGTTGTATATTCTTCAATAGAATGTTCGCGATCCGGATCATCAAAATCATCCCCTCCTCCACGTCGTCGACCTAAAGCAATGATACTTAATTCAAGACCATCCTTACCAATAGCGACTAAGATATTTGCACGTAATTTTGTAAGATCAACTTTTAGATCTTCAATTAAACTCCAAGCAACACCCTCTTCCTCTTCTAATAATGCTAGAAGAATATGTTCTGTTCCAACATAACCATGACCTAAATCACGTGATTCTTCAATACTATTTTCTAAAACACGTTTTGCACGAGGAGTAAAAGGAATTTCAACTGCAACAAAACCAGCACCACGGCCTATAATTCGCTCGATTTCGATACGAGCATCTTTTAAATTTAAACCTTCGTCACGTAAAATTTTAAAAGCAACACCGGTACCTTCACCAATTAAACCTAATAGAATTTGCTCCGTACCAACGAAATTATGCCCTAAACGACGTGACTCTTCTTGAGAAAGCATAACAACTTTAATTGCTTTCTCGGTAAAACGTTCAAACATTAATAAGTTCGGTATTGTCTAAGCATCATCATCTATTTCCTTAAATAAAAAATAAAGACGCTAAAAATTTAGGGGTTTATCTATAACTCTTAATTAATATATAGTAACGATATTATTTTGAAATTATACTAAAAATGGAACGAATTAAAAATAGGGAAATCATTAATAAAATTGAATCAGAATATTTAAAAAAAGAAATTTCAAATATTCAAATAGGCGACAGCGTGAAATTAGGTATACAAATTCGTGAAGGTGAAAAAACCCGAGTTCAAGGATATGAGGGTGTTGTAATATCTAGAAAAAATTCTAATTTGAATAAAACAATAACAGTTAGAAAAATATTGGGAGGTATTGGAATTGAAAGATGTTTTTTAATTCATTCGCCAAAAATAGAGTATATAACGATAATAAGTTCAGCTAAAGTTAGACGTTCTAAGCTTTATTATTTAAGAAAACGTTCTGGTAAAGCGACACGCCTAAAAACAAGTTTTAAATAGCAAATAAAGACTCAAGTATACTTTTATAAATTAAAAATTGTGCTGCTATCATAAAATTCTGACACACTATTTCTAATAAAATAAACTATAATTGAGTCCTAACATTTATTTTACTGTAATAAATAGAAAAGACAATCCTTAAATTTTAAGCACTAATAAAGATTTTAGTAAGCCGGAAAATATAATGCATCTGGATAAAAACGGTTGATTTCAATAATCATACCTGCCGTAAGCGACATCCAAACTGTTAATAAAACAGGAGCAGTCGACAAATAAGTTTTTAAATCATTCATAAAGTAATACTCGATATTTTTAAAAATTAATTAATAATAGATCTTACCGCCACCCCATTTCTCAGAAATAATTTGCGGTTGAATCATAATATGACCAGCAATAGCAAATAGGTCTTCTTCAGATAATGAACGCATTTTTGGGAAAATATCAGCACTAGCAATACTTGGGTGAACTTCTGAAATAGATTCTAAACCATCGTATGTTGTTGGATTTTTCATATAATCTACTAAACCAGCAATATTATTTCGGTTAGGTGTTGCTAATCCTAAACCTTCAGGATCTAAACCAATATTTGGGTTTGTCTTTGTGATACCACCAGTATGGCATGAACCACATGAAGCGTTAAATAAACGTTTACCACGTTTTACTTGTTCAGGAGTTAAGACAACACCATTGCCAGCAGAATCTAATGCAACTGTACGTGTTGCTTCATCTAATTCAATTGCTAAAGCATTAAAACTGAAAGAGAAAGACAATAGGAAAATGAAAACTTTTTTAATAAAATTAATTTTATTCATTATTTAGGATCAAAAGATTATAAAATAACTAAAATTTCTAGCCAGAAGTTAGAGGTTAACGTGGCGAGACCGTGATATCTTCTGGTTCAGCAACAAAATCACCACTAATGAATTCACCCCATGCAATAATTGGCCATAAGTAACCAGAGAACATAATGTTTAAAGCAATTGGAACATCAATAATAATCTCTTTTTCAGTAGGATTTTTTGTAGTTGCAATCGTTTGAATATACTTACGACCTGACCAACCAATCCATCCAGTTGTATAAAGAAACATAAGACCGGGAATAATAAATTCTGGCGCATGAGCCCAGTCACCATCAGCAACTAGATGAGGAAAACCATCAGCGCCACAAAGTAAACCCGAATCACTATAACGAGCGAAACGACTTTTTGTTTGAGTAATTTGTTGTTCTAAAGCTAAAGCCGGTGGAGTTCCAATTTCATATTTTGTTAGACGACCCTCTAATTTTTTTACACTAGCATTAAGACGTTTTGTAAAAACAGGTGATTTATCACAATCTACTAGATTACCAACACTTGCAAAAGAAGTATTAGGACTATTAAAAATCATCATAAAAACTATACACGCTGATATAAGTATACGTTTCACTATCAATTCCTTATAATTTTTTTTTACTAGATGGTTGCTGTTATTTGTTATTAACTATACAAGACAATTGTAGCATATATACTAAAAAAAAATTATTTTTATCTTTAGTCTGTAAACTGTATACTGTCAATAGAGTTAATAAATAACATCAATTTAACATAAAAATTTAACATAAAAATTTAATGCTTATTTTTTTAAGATAAATACGTTATAATACTGATCATTAAGTAAACATGTAAATAGGAGTAACAAAATGGAAAATTTCCTAAAAATCCTTTATAGAGATCGCGACAATTTGGACGGCACTATAACACAAAGTTATATTAAAAAATTGAGGATTATTTATAGAGATCGCGACAATTTGGACGGCACTATAACACAAAGTTATATTAAAAAATTGAGAATTATTTATAGAGATCGCGACAATTTGGACGGCACTATAACACAAAGTTATGCTAAAGTACTGACTAGAAAAATAGCAAATAATTATATTGAGATTGCAATTGCTTTATTAATGTTAATTAGCATAATGGGAATTAAAAGATACGTTAATGCTGACACCTTTGCTTTTAGTCGACACACCGAAAATTTGGAAAAATTTTGTCCAATTGAGAACTCTCAAGAGAGAGTGTATGTATACGAAGAGGGCGTAAAACCACTTCAAAAAGTTAACATCATCGTCCCGGAAAGTATAAAAAAACAATCGAGGACGACAAAATTGGAAACAACAAATAAATGGCTAAATCCTGAGACTGTAAAATCTCTCGAAAGTGAGTCTCTTCAATCTTTAAATCTAGCCAGTTACCTTGAATCCGGAGAGATACAGCCTCGAATTTCCACGTCAATTCGAAATACTGAAAATATGCTTCGAGATATTTTACGACAACAAGGCCTTCTGTCAGAGGAAGAATTGCTTCAAGAAGTTAGTATTTATAAGAATATTCGTTATGAACGGATGTTAACTTATGGTTCAGAAATGATTAGTGAATATAGAATAGAAGATAAGCTCTTCTGGGAAAAAAAGGAAGCTGACGCGCTGGCCGAGCAAGACCGCTTAAACGCTCTTTTAAGCGCTCAAAATAAAAAATTAGCGAAGCAACGTGAACGAATGGAGGCTCAGAAACAAAAATTATCTGAGGATACAAGACAAAAAGAACAAAAAAGGGTTGATAAGGTATTCTTAGATCGGGAAAACGCTCGCAAAGAAGAGCAATCGCTTCGTCCGAGGTCTATTCAGGATCTAAATAAGGTTAATAAGGATAAGAGATCCATAGACCAAAACGAGGAAGAGGTGTTTAATAACACTCAAAGTAATAACATTAAGAATAATAAGATTAAAAATTATTAAAATCTTATAGTTCCTGTATACTAAAATATAAAGGAACTATAAATTATAGAGGTGCCCGAAACCAGATTCGAACTGGTGACACGAGGATCTTCAGTCCACTGCTCTACCAACTGAGCTATCCAGGCTTAACCAACATAAATATAACAAATTTCATTTTGTTATGCAAGTAAATATAACAAATTGTTTTTTACTAAGGATCATTTACTTGTTTTTTCCTCCGTTTTTTAATAAAATATTACGATTAGTTTTATTAAATGTTCACAAAAAAATTATTATTATGACGAGTAAAAAAATTTTATATAAAGATGATGCGCGTCGTGCTTTAATGCAGGGTATGACTATTATGGTTGAGGCTGTGTCCGTTACGCTTGGTCCTAAGGGTAGAAATGTTGTTTTAGAAAAAAAATATGGCTCACCCCAAATCATAAACGATGGAGTAACCATTGCTAAAGAAATAGAACTTCTAGATAATATTCAGAATACAGGTGTTGCATTAATAAGACAAGCGGCGGCTAAAACTAATGATGTTGCAGGAGATGGTACGACAACAGCAACAGTTTTAGCATATGCTATGGTTCGAGAAGGAATGAAAAATTTAACAGCGGGTGCAAATCCAATTTCATTAAAAATTGGTATGGAAAAGGCCTTGCAATTTTTAATTTCAAATATAAACGAATATTCACGCCCAGTTGAAGATTTATTGGCTATTTCACAAGTTGCAGCAATTTCTGCGGGTAATGATTTTGAAATTGGCGAAATGATTGCTAATGCTTTAGATAAAGTAGGCAAAGATGGTGTAATTTCACTTGAAGAAGGAAAATCAACAATAATTGAATTAGAAATTTCTGAAGGTATGCGTTTTGATAAGGGTTTTATCTCTCCATATTTCATTACAAATCCAGAACGTATGGAAGCTATTCTTGAAAGTCCTTATATTCTGATAACAGATAAAAAAATTACTCTTGTTAAACAAGATTTAATTCCCGTTTTAGAGCAAGTTGCTCGAACAAAACGACCATTATTAATAATAGCTGCAGACGTTGAAAAAGAGGCTTTAACTACTTTAATTTTAAATAAATTACGTAATGTTGTTAATGTTGCCGCGGTACGAGCACCAAGTTTTGGTCAGCGTCGTAGACCTATTTTAGAAGATATCGCTATTTTAACGGAAGGACAGGTTATTACAGAAGATACTGGTTTAAGTTTAGAAAATATTAATTTAACTCAATTAGGTCAAGCTCGTCGTGTTATTGTAACTAAGGATAATACAACAATTGTAAATTACGGAACAGAAAAATTAGTTGCACAACATTGTGAAAATTTACGTAAGCAAAGTAAGTTAACCGATGATGGTTATGAAAAAGAACAATTACAGGACAGAATTGCCAAACTTTCAGGTGGTGTTGCTGTTATTAAAGTTGGAGCAGTCACGGAAACTGAAATGAAAGATAAAAAATTACGCCTTGAGGACGCTATTAATGCTACACGTGCAGCGGTTGAAGAGGGTATTGTACCTGGTGGTGGTAGTATGTTTGTGCATTTATCTGAAAGTTTAAAACAATGGGCTAAATTAAATTTACGTGAGGATGAGTTAATTGGTGCATTAATTTTAGCAAAAGCAATAACTGCACCTTTAAGCCGAATTGCTGAAAATGCTGGTAAAAATAGTTATTTAATTATCGAGAAGATCGAACAAGAAGATTTTACTTTTGGTTATAACGCAGCAGAAGATATTTATGGAAATATGTACGAATTAGGTATTGTTGATCCCGCTAAAGTTAGTCGTTCCGCATTGCAAAATGCTACTTCTATTTCAAGTATGATTTTAACAACTGAGTGTATTGTCGTTAACAATTAACGTTAGTTTATCTAATATTGTTAAATAAATATTTAGTTAGTACTAAATCTTCAATATTTAACTTTTTTTTCGTAATTTTTTAAAAAAAGTTATTCGAATATACATTAAATTTTTGTGAAGGTTGTTGGAATTTATAACAAATGGCTTTATTAGAGTTTTTTATTCTCGGGTTTTTTGATTCTAAACTCAAATGTTGTAAATATTTCCTTATTTTTTAACATTTTTCCAACATTCTTAAACATTGGTTTTAGTCTAAGAACTTTAAAGCCATTTATTTCTGAAAAGTTATATAAATTTAGAAAATACCTTAGTAATTTAGTAATATTATAAAAAACATTTTTTATTTATTCGATATTACTAAGGTATTTTGTATTTCAATATCGAACGCTATTAAACTTAAGTTTACGAAATTTAAACTCGTTTTTAACTTATTAGCTTCTTACTCATAATAAATTTTTATAGGTTTTCTTATATTTTTGATTCTAAATAAAATATTACTAAATTAAACAAATTTGGTAACAAAGCTTTCAAAAATTTATATTTGAACGTCCAAGTATAAGCTAAAAATCAACTAAGCAATTTTAACCTTTACGAATAAATAGATTGTAGTATACTTGCGAATACATAGATTCGTAATAGATCCTATTATATTCATAGATAAGTAACATAATAACGTAAATAATTCTTTAAAACTATAGTTTACGTGAGTCATTTTTTATTTAATCAATACTAAAAATAATCATAATTTTATGAGTAGATAGCTAAATGGATAAAGCACTAGGCCCCGACCCTAGAGACTGAGGGTTCGAATCCCTTTCTACTCAAGGTATTATTAAATTTTCAAAAGTGGATTCTTCAATTCTAATTTTTGGGACTGAATTGGTGTCGACAATTTAAAAAAGCTTTTTTAAGCAAGTCGGATTTTCGATCCGTATAATCGTTAAAAAAATAATTGTTATCAAAAATTTATTTTATAACCAAAGAGTTCTAGCTTTTGCTTAACCTTTTTGCAATATAGCATATTTTTTTAATGTTCTATATAAATTTAATTGCTCCGTATGGTTAAGATAATTGATCCTCATTCTGTTCTTCGGTGAACTAAACTTGTGAATGATTTTTTAAGTCTTTTAAATTGCACGTGGGTTCAATTCCCACCAGTTCCATTTGCATCTGTGGCCGAGTGGTTAGGCACCGGACTCATAATCCGTTTTACACTGGTTCAAACCCAGTCAGATGCATTATTTGAGAGCTTATATATAATGGTGTTTTTTAAACATTTTTGGTTTTTTAAAATTATAAATGTTTTAATAAATATTTGTAAAATAAAAGTAGAATAAAAAAGTCCCATAGATTTTATGTAAAAAGTTTTAGGTATTATTATATATAAGGACGACACATTCTATCATTGTAGTTATGGAAAGGAATATAACCGAAAATTATCCCGAATAGCACAAATATTAATTAGTAAACGCTCTATTGTTGCTCATAGTGATAAGGTTATCATATTTTTTTTAGACAATACTTTTTTATTGTTATAAGTACTCTATAAAATATAATAACAAATATCATAAATTATATGCAAAAAGTTTTAGGTATTGATTTAGGAACGACAAATTCTGTCGTTGCAGTTATCGAAGGAACACAACCAACGGTTATTCCAAATAGTAATGGATTAAGAACTACACCTTCTGTTGTTGCTTACACTAAAAAGGGTGATTTACTAGTTGGTCAGATTGCTAAACGTCAAGCGGTTATTAACTATGACAACACATTTTATTCCGTCAAGCGTTTTATTGGAGCAAATCCAAAAGATTTAACATCAGATTTAAAAGAGGTTTCTTATACCTTAATTGAAGAGTCTGATAGTTTTAAAATTAACTGTAGTAATTTAAAAAAAATTTTTACACCTGAAGAAATTTCTGCTCAAATTTTACGTAAACTTGCGGGTGATGCTGAAACTTACCTAGGAAATCCTGTAACCCAGGCAGTTATAACTGTCCCTGCTTATTTTAATGATACTCAACGTCAAGCTACAAAAGATGCTGGAAAAATCGGTGGATTAGAAGTTTTACGTATTATAAATGAACCAACAGCCGCTTCTTTAGCTTATGGTTTAGATAAAAAAGAAAATGAGCTGATTCTTGTTTTTGATTTAGGTGGTGGAACATTCGATGTTTCAATTTTAGAAGTTGGCGATGGTATTTTTGAAGTACTTTCAACTTCAGGTGATACACGTTTAGGGGGTGATAATTTTGATAAAGTCATCGTTGATCATCTCTTAAAGGAGTTTAAAAAAGCTGAAGGATTATCTTTAAAAGGCGATAATCAAGCAATGCAACGTTTGAATGAAGCTGCTGAAAAAGCTAAAATTGAAATATCAACTTTAACTGAAACTACAATTAATCTTCCATTTATTACCGGTACAGAAACTGGTCCGAAACATATTGAAACTAAATTAACACGAGAATTATTTGAAAAACTTTCGGTGAAACTTATACAAGCTTGTCGTATTCCGGTAGAACAGGCTTTAAAAGATGCCCGATTAGATAAAACTAAATTGGATCAGGTTGTATTAGTCGGAGGTTCGACACGTATTCCTGCGGTTCGTGAATTAGTTAAAGATCTAACAGGAAAAACTCCCAATCAATCTGTTAATCCGGACGAAGTTGTTGCTATTGGGGCAGCTGTACAAGGTGGAGTTTTATCGGGTGAAGTTCGTGATATTCTTTTATTAGACGTTACTCCACTATCCTTAGGTGTTGAAACACTTGGAGGAGTGATGACTAAAATCATTGGACGTAACACAACGGTTCCAACTAAAAAATCAGAATTTTTCTCTACTTCCCAAGATAATCAAACTAGTGTTCAAATTCATGTTTTACAAGGTGAACGTGAATTTGCAACAGATAATAAAAGTTTAGGTGATTTTAAACTTGATGGAATTACCCCTGCTCCAAGAAACGTACCAAAAATTGAAGTAACGTTTGATATAGATGTGAATGGGATTTTGACTGTTCGTGCGCAAGATAATAAAACAGGTTTAGAAACTTCAATCGTAATTGAGGGGTCAGCGAAATTATCAGAGTTTGATATTGATCGAATGGTTCAAGAGGCAGAATCTTTCGCGAAAGAAGATAAAAAACGTAGTGAGTTAATTATAGCAAAAAATGCTGCGGATTTATTAATTTATAATACAAATAAACAAATTGAAAATCTTGATACCTCTATATTAGAAAGTCAAAAAAACAAAATTTCGGAACTTAATATTTTAATCAATGACTTAAATACGGCTGTTCAAAAAGACGATGCTCAGCAAATTGAGAATTGTACGAAAAAAGTCCAATCAATAATGGTTAACTTAACAAGTGAAATGAACTCATCTTCATTTGATCAAACTCTTGATATTTAATTTTTAATAGCGAAAAGTTTAGGTGACTTTAAATATTTTCTGCGCTATAAGATTAAGTTAATAATAGTATAAGGATAAAGTCAAATTTACGAAATTAAAAACTCATATAGATATAATAAAAACTTAAAGGATTGTATTTTACAATAAATTAAATTATTTAATTGTATAATAATTGTGCTGGATTTCTGTGTATTTGTTAATTGTGCTTGAATATTTTGTTCAGTATTTGTGACTTGAAAAAATAAATTAACAATAAATTTCAATTGAAATTTTTCGTTTAGATTTAGAAATTACCCGTTTAACCAGAAAATACCTATTATTTTAATAGTCTATCTAATCTCAGTCACCTCAAAAAACAGTCCAAAGGTTGGACTATTTTTTGAGGTGAAACGGATATCAAAAAATTCAAATTAAATTTAATTTATTTCCTTAAAACTTGTAAAATACTATTGTGTATATATGTCTATATAATTTACGAAAGAAATCGTATATCGTTTTAAAAAATCGTGTTCAAGATTTTTAAAATCAATTTTAAAAAGAAATTTAAAAAATATAAAGAAAAACCTAAATCAAAACGAAAATTTTTCATTATAGGTTTTACAACTGCTGTAGGTATTTTTGGTTTAACATTATTTGGTCCAGCATTATCTACTGTTGCAAAGAATATACTCAAAGGAAATCCAAAACCTACTGACAGTGCTCCATCTCCATCTGTATCACCTACGAATGGTCTATCTGGTTTAGCAGCCTCAGTGTGTTATCTAGCTATCACTTCAGTTGTATTTGCAGTTGGTGTAAGTTGTGGTTTTATAGTTGGTATTGGTGTTTTACATATCTGAGGAAATAACTATTTAATAGATAAAAGCTAGTGACAAAAGTGACTGATAGGATGAAAATTCTCCATTTTACCTAAGAATTATTTTATTTTTTAGTCGGCAACCCCCTGACCAAAAAATAAAATAATTCTGATATATTATGAGTGGTTAATTTTTGTTTAGGCGATGGGATTCCTTTTTGTTTTCTTAAAGCTTTATTTATTTCAGAATAAGCTTATTATTTTATATTATTTTCCCATGGTTCACAGTTTTGAAATTCTCCCTTCTTAAATAGATTTTGAGGATCTTAGTTAAGGTACACCACACTACCAGCTAAAAGTCGTCTAACAAACCCCTTCTCGTCAATTTTAGAGCCCTCTCTGAGTATCTTTCAATCTCAGATCCCGGAATAAAAATATTGTATTCCCTTCTATCTAACTCTCTGTAAGGATAGAGTACAAAACAAACTTCAACCATTTGTTTGTAATTATCTTTACATTTTTTAAGTTTTAATTTGCATTTTAAATTGAAGTTATTCTTTATTTATAAAATGAGGTTCGAATGAAAATCGGTAAAAAGTATGTTTATGTTCGGGTCAGCTCAAAATCTCAAGAATTTAATTCCTCCATTGAATCCCAAAAACAACTATTGATTCAAAATGGAATAGAAAAACAAAATATCGTAATCGAAGTGGGATCTGATGCCAATGAAATTAAAAATAATCCCATCTTTCAGAAGTTAATGAATAAAAAGTTAGAAGAAAATGATTTTTTAATGGTGAGTGAAATTGATCGATCAATCAAAATATTCTTGAGTTTTTAAAATTACACAATATTATTTTTTTAAAAAGATATTATTTTTGTTGCTTTGGATTTACCGACTTCACCGGATTTATATACTAATAAACTTATTGCTACAACATTATCCGGCATTGCCGAATTTGAGAATGCTAAAGGGAAAAAACGCCAAAAACAAGGAATCCGAGCTACTCAAAAAGAAGGTAAATATACCGGCAGAAAACCTGTCATCAATCAAACTTTAATCCGGAAAGTGAAAGATTTGAAAAAACAGAAAAATTTATATGTGACTGATATTGCCAAGGTGTTAGGAATAAGTCGGCCCACCGTTTATAAAGTTTTGAAAATCGAGCTTTAATATCTCTCAAATCGATTAATTAAGCAGGAGGAATCAAATGAAGCAAAATAGATTAACTTTGGAATCCTAAAATCTAGTTGTTGGTTGGGTATCTTTTAAGTTTCAATCCTTAGAAGACAGTGGACAAAAAAAATAGTTTATTATCTTTCTAAGCTTGGATTTGACTCTTACCAGAAGTCTGGAAAATTAGCGAACCCAATCAAGGAATTTATTCTGGTTAGTTTTGCTAATCAATTCGAAGTTCTTTTTGTCAAAGAAGGACCTTATTGGCAGGGCAACACACTTCATTTTTCTGGATCAAATGCTAACGGCTTTTATAGTCTTGTTCAAAAAAAATAAGTTAATTAGATAATTTTTTCTTCGTCGACTCTTGATCAATTTGATTTATATTTTGACCGAAACTATAAAACAGCTGATAAAATTTCTGCCAGAGAGTTTTTGGATAATTGCCAAAAAAATCTAAAACAAAAGAATAAAAATATTAGTCTCGAAAAAAACAACAGAGGTCTTGTATTAAAAATTGGAAATAGAAAAAGTAATAATTGTTCTCGGATATACCAGACAAAAAACTCTTTAACTTTTATTAGTTGAAAATCGGTTGCAAGAATTTAAGCAAAAATTTTCTTTTTATTTTATTCTCTATTTTGGGAAGCTCTTACCTCTTCGACATTCTTATCTGGATTGGTTAGTGATTCAATTAAGACCCACGAGGAGACAATCTTGTATTCAATCAGCCTTGAAGGCTGAGTATACCTAATTAGAAATAAAAAGTGATTCCAGAAAATTCGTTATGCTTATTCAATTTTTAAATTATGCTCAACATTTAGATCTTGAAATCAAATACATAGACCAAATTTCTTATCGAGTAGTAGGTTTCAGATTACAAGATTTTCTACGATTCCAAAATAAATATAATAACCAATATCAATTAACAAAAGTTAAAGAGGTTTTTTGAAGAAGTTCAAACTGAAATACTTCTAACTTCATTTAATGATAATTATTTTCAAAGTTTAGTTGCTATACCTCTCGTAAAATTTCATAAAATTCAAAAGGTTTGGGTCGGCAGAATTTGGTTAGCTGAAGAATTATTTTATTATAACTATCCCTTTTTTTTACCTGATTTTTTAAAATTAAACTTACAAAAGATTAGTTCGAAGTTCGAGTTGAAGTTATAAAAGTCATTCACTCAGTCGATATAATTAAGACCTTTCTTATTCAACAATCTCAAATCAAAGTATTAATAATCTTAAAAAAAAATTGAATTAGTTGAAATATTGCAAGAGTATGATTAGATAGAATCTAATTATAAAATTATTTCCAATGGATCTTTTCTTGATAGAAATGAGTTGAACATTTCTAATATTTCAGAAGGATTTGTTATTTATGAAAAGATTTATATTTGATTGAATTTTTTTTTAGATTTGTATGAACTTAGAGTAAAACGTAAATTAGCTGATGATGCTGTATAAAAGCTCTATAAAACAAAATATTAATTTGGTCATTATCTACAGACTCGTGAAAGTTTCAGGGTGATTCTTAACTTCACGATGATTTTATCAAAGTTTATATTTTACTATTTAAAGAGTTATACCAAGCTGTTCAGAATCATAATATACTAAAAATTGAAGGGGGTGTACAAAGAACTCAGTTATTGACTAATTTTTTGATATCACGAAGAAAATTTCACTCATTGATACTTCTATATTAGAAAATCAAAAAAACAAAATTTCGGAATTTAATATTTTAATCAATAACTTAAATACGGCTGTTCAAAAAGACGACGCTTATCTAATTGAGAATTGTACCAAAAAAGTCCAATCAATAATGGTTAGCTTAACAAGGGAAATCAATTCACCTTCATTTGATCAAAATTTTGAAAATGAAAAATAAAGTGATTTTAATGATTCTAGGTTTCAATAATAGGGTTTCAATAGCCTCCATTTTTCGAGTATCACTTGTTATTCTTAAAATTAAAGATTCACTTGCCAAATTAACAATCTTTATATGAAATGTATGCGAAAAATCTAAAATTTTTTGTCGAAATTTTTTTTGAAGACAAATCGTTATTAACATAATTTCACATTCGTGTGTATGTAATTCTGGAATATTTGCTAAATATCCTGAAAAACCTAAAAACTTTTTTTAGTTAAATTATTAGTTAAATTAAAAATGAATTATGTAATATCTACGTGTATAATTGTTTTAAGTAGATTGTTACTACTAAAATTTATATTTATATACATTTAATTTATAATTTAATTAAAAAAAATGCTTAGTGATTCACAAATTTTATTCGCACTTACTATAGCGATTATCCCTTCTCTTTTAGCTATTAGGCTTGGAACGGCATTAAATTATTAATTCTTTGGATTATTTTCGTTAAAACTTAAATATTTTTCTTTAATATTCTTATGGATTAAAATTTAATGCTCGATTATAGTCCAAAATTTAAATGAATTATCGATTTAAAAAGCCTAACTAAATAAAAAATAATTAAGATATGACTAAAAAAACAAATTTGCCGATCTTTCCTTTTAGTGCAATTATTGGCCAAGAAGAAATGAAATTAGCACTTCAATTAAACGTAATTGATCCAAAAATTGGTGGGGTTATGATTATGGGTGACCGTGGTACTGGAAAATCAACAACAATTAGAGCTATCGCTGATTTACTTCCTAAAATTGATATAGTCAAAGGTGATCTTTTTAACTCACACCCAACTGATCTAGAATTAATGAGTGTAGAAGTTTTAGCTCGTTACCGTAATAACGAAAAATTAGAAACTGAAAGAATTAAAATTCCAATGATAGATCTTCCACTTGGTGCGACTGAAGATAGGGTGTGCGGAACTATTGATATTGAAAAAGCACTAACAGAAGGTGTCAAAGCATTTGAACCAGGACTATTAGCAAAAGCAAATCGTGGGATACTTTACGTTGATGAAGTAAATTTATTAGATGATCACTTGGTTGACATTCTTCTAGATTCAGCTGCATCAGGATGGAATACAGTAGAACGAGAGGGCATCTCAATCCGTCATCCTGCTAGATTTGTTCTTGTTGGATCGGGTAATCCGGAAGAGGGAGAATTACGACCTCAACTACTCGATCGGTTCGGTATGCATGCTGAAATTAGAACTGTAAAGGATCCCATTTTACGAGTAAGAATCGTTGAAGAACGAACGTCATTTGATCTTAATCCTCAGGAATGGCTTGATAAGTATAAAGATCAACAAGACGCAGTAACAAAACGTATTATAGATGCTCAAGAATTATTACCAACAATGGAAATAGAGTATAATTTACGTGTTAAAATTTCAGAAATTTGTAGCATTTTAGATGTTGATGGTTTACGTGGTGATATTGTAACGAACCGAGCAGCCAAAGCATACGCAGCTTATAATAATCGTACAACGGTAGAAGCTGAGGATATAAAAAAAATCATAACTTTATGTTTACGTCACCGTTTACGGAAAGATCCATTAGAAATAATTGATTCAGGTGATAAAGTGTCTCAAATATTTAATCAAGTTTTTGAACTAGAGTAATAAAAAATTTCTTTTACAAACTTTAAAATTTGTAAAAGAAAAATAAATTATTGAATTTGAAAAGTTTTTGAGTTTAATAAAATTTGATTCATCTCATTTATATTATTTTGTTTTAAATACAGAATATTAATTTCATGAGTAAACGCAAATTCTAAAATCTTTCGATTATTTTTTAAATGTGATTTTACGCCAATAATATAATCTGCCATTTCTAAGTCATCCGTAATCATTATATTTACTTTTAATAATTTTGAAAAGTTTAAGAAATTATAAGATGATACTGAATAAAGATATATATAATATAAAGGTATTGATTTTCTTTTCGGTTTCAAAACCCATCCTGATTTAATACGCTCAAAAATATTCGTTCTTTTCATTAAAATTGGTCTTAAAATTTTGTTATCAGAGCTTGATAATTTAACGGCTTTACGACGCCAATTTTTATTTGTGATTTCTTGAGTTAAACCCGAAAAATCATTTGCTATAAATTTAGTTAATAAAATTTTTGTTAAATATAAATTTTCAACATTTCTAACTTGTAATTTTGGTTGTAAACCTTGAAGTAAAAAATCAATTGAATTCTCAACCTGTTCATGAATTGTCCACGAATTACGAGCATTTAATTCAATTGCTACTTGAAAAGCAGGTAAGCCTTTTCGTTCAAGAATCGTTTTTTGACTACCTCTTCGACGTGCTTCTTCATCACTTAAAGTTACACACTGAATACCACCAACTAAATCTGAAAGAGTTGGGTTTTTAATTAAACTTCCAAGAAAAGTTCCATGAGCAGTTCCAATTAATTGAACACCACGCTCAGCGATAGTTTGTGCGGCTAAAGCTTCAAGCTCTGTACCAATTTCATCAATGATAATTATTTCTGGCATATGATTTTCAACAGCTTCAATCATTACGTTATGTTGCAGATTACTGTGTGATACTTGCATTCGACGCGCTCGCCCAATACCCACATGAGAGACATCGCTGTCACCAGCAATTTCGTTTGAAGTATCAATAATAACTACTCGTTTATCCATCTCATTAGCAATAACACGTGCAATTTCACGAATCATAGTAGTTTTCCCCACACCTGGACGCCCTAAAACTAAAATAGATTTTTTCGATTCGAGGAGATCCCTAATAATATTTATTGTTCCATAGATAGCGCGACCAACACGACAAGTTAGGCCTATAATTAGTCCTTCACGGTTTCGAATACAACTAACCCGATGCAAAGTTCTTTCAATTCCGGCACGGTTATCATTCGTAAACTGACTCAAACATTTAACCGAATAATCTAAATCTTGCCAGGTAACCAACTTCGGCGATAAATACTCGGCATGAGTTGGAAAACGAGCTTCAGGACGACGTCCCAAATCAAGAATAATTTCAACTAAAGCCTGTTTTTTAGAATGTTTTTGGATTTTATTTTGAATTGAAGGTGGTAAAATATCTATTAATTGGTCTAAATCTTTTTTAATTTGCATTAGTCTGTATAATGTACTTTAGTGTTATTATAGTTCAGTAGTAATTTTTAATATAAAGGTAATAACATTAAATAAAATTGGGTTGCCTGGGATTTGAACCCAGAACTTATCGGTTAAAAGCCGAGTACTCTACCATTGAGTTAGCAACCCATTTTGCCAATCCTATCATAATTTTATTTTTTATAAAACCATAAAATTTTATTTACTTTCAACAAAATATGATATATATTAAAATAGGTAAACCTAATCTACATTTTTGGATATTTTATTGAATAAATAATAATTTAAAGGACATCATAATGTTTAACTTACAAGTTGTTGGACAATTACTTTCATCAGCAATAATTTTATTATCAGGACCTGTGGTAATTCTATTACTAGCGCTTAAAAAAGGTAACCTATAAAATAAATTTATGTGTGAAAAATCGAAATTTCAACGAATCACACATAAATATAAACTATTAAAAGGTTTACAAAAGCTCTTTTAAGTGTTAAAATTGATGTAATACATATAGGGTGGTTAGCTCAGTGGTAGAGCGTCTGCCTTACAAGCAGATGGTCACTGGTTCGAATCCAGTACTGCCCATTTTAAAAAATCGCCTAATATGATATGAACTCTATAAAAAGTTTAATTTTTTAGTTAATCTTTTTTTAAAGTATTGTCACTTTTAGCTACTAAACCACGTAATCTAATATTTTCCCATCCAATTGCTAATAATGTAATAATTATTAAAATTTGGCCAAACAATAAAATTGGATCAAGACGCCAACCATGAATAATCAAAATTGAACTATAAATTAAACCTAATGTTGTAAAAAATATATCGATATCGCGTGATAAATCATATTTAATTGTTCGTAAAAAATATAAACTTAAGACAGCTAAGATAATAAAGATACCTAATAAAATATTTGGACCGAACCCTATGTTTATCATTTTTTTAAACACGAGTTAATTGATCATTTGAACTTACCCAAATAACGGCTGCTGCGATAGCAGTTAAAACGAAAGCACCAGCAATTAAACTAAAAACAAATGAAGATAAATTTGATGTCATATTTATATATATAATTTTATAGTAACAATAAAAGTATTATAACGCAAAATATAAATAAAGCTAAAACGGATGCACGTTTTATTCTTTAATCTCTATATAAATCCTAAATTAAATTTTTTAATTTGTATAGATACGTTAATCAGCTACAGGTAAAATATCAAGCACGTTTGGCATATCTTTAATGTCATTTAAATGTTCCTGTAATTAAACGAGCTCTTTTTTAAAATACCACATATTCGTAGTTTAATAATAATTTTTAATTCTATTGAATTAGGCTTTAAAAATAAAATCAGTACTACTAGGACAGGTGGTTACTTCAATTGAAGAGAAAAACATGTCCTGAGAGACGCATAGAAGTTTTCTCAGGATACGTTCTAGGATTTAAGGGTACTCCTATTGCTTTAATTGATAATTTTGCACTACGTTACAGTGTTACTGTTCGTCTCGAAAAGGTAAATTTCAATAGCGTGAATACATCAAATTTTAGTTTAGCTGAATTTGCAGAGGCGAAGTAATTAGCTATGCTATTAAGCTCAGGTAGTTTCTAAAAGAGATAACTCTAAACTAAACAACAAGCATCAAATTTCTCACTATCGTTTTTTAGTCTTTTTAAACTTTGATTCTTTAGTAGCTTTTTCGTACTATATAACATAGAATAATTAGTTATAACTGAAAAAATGTTATTACATGTATTCGTCACATATTTCCGATATTTTTTTTAATTGTATAATATCAGTTGAGTTGATTGTAGTAAATTTTTACATTAACGCCGTAGAATTTAGATTCATCATTAATTGGTTTCTCGGCATAAACACATTTAACGAGCCTTTTTTATTTCTGTGGTTATGGACGAGCCTAATTTTCTGTTTCGGGAGGTCTTTTTATCCAGAAATATTTAGTTGGAGCTTACTCCTTTAACAAACTTCCAAATATTACACTTCATTCAAGAGAAATTAGAAAGTTTTGTAAAAAACTCAAATACCAGTCTGCCATCGGAATCGAATCCAGAGATGTCTCCGGAATTTATGGTTCCAGAATTTTATTCGATTCCAGATTAGGTAAATCAAATGTTTTATGGGATAAAGAAGCTATTATCAGAAATAAAAGAATGGCTTTATTCGTTTTGGGATTCTTGTCCTAAAGCGGATTTTTTAAGAAAATTCCTAAAACATTTTTGGATAAATTACACAATCAACCTTATCCATCTGAGGGGGTCGAATTGGGAATCAGTGGATCCGGATATTAGAGAACATTTATTTGGGTGAGTTTACATTGACGAGGAGAGTACTTTGAGTCTAACAATAAACCATTATGTGTATTCTTTTGTTGTTGCGCCATTGTTTGGGAGTGATACTCTAGAGAGAGTTTATAATTATTCAATAGATTTGGGTATCTCAACTTTAGCTGATATAGATATTTTAATTAAATTCTCATATAGTTGATAATTTTTTACTGTAACAAATAAAAATAATACAGGATTCAAAAAGTAAAATTATCTTTTATTTAATTGGTGCAAATAAATTTTAAAAGATTAGTTTTTTAACGAATAAAATTTGCTAACTTATCTTATAAATTAAAATTCGAAATAGTTTATTAATTTAGTCAATTAGACGCATCGACAATCCTGGTTCCTTTTCACAGTTAATACCTTTTACGAAACCTACCACCGCTGCACGTGTAAATCCTCAATGCCACCAGTAATCAACAACTAGGAAAAGTGCGAAGAATCTTGTTGGTTTCAAGAAATCGATAAAGTTAAATTACAATAGCGTAAACACATCAAATTTTTGTTTAGCTGAATTTGTAGAGGCGAAATAATTAGCTATAATATTAAGCTCAGGTAGTTTCTAAAAGAGATAACTCTGAATTAAATAACAAGTGTCAAATTCCTCATTACCTCTTTTAGTCTTTTTAACCCTTGACTTTTTAGTAACTTTTTGTAATATAAGTATCGTAGAGTAATTATTTATAACTGAAAAAAGGCTATTACATGTATTCGTCACATATTTCCGATATTTTTTTTAATGGTATGATATCACTTGCTTGGATTGTAGTAAATCTTTATATTATCGCTGTAGAATTTAGATTTCTTATGAATTGGTTTCTCAATGTAAATCCATTTTACGAGCCTTTTCTATCTCTGTGGTTATGGACGAACCCGATTTTCTGTTTCGGAAGGTCTTTTTATCCGAAAATATTCAGTTGGGAGCCTGCTCCTTTAATCAACTTTCAAATATTATACCTCATTCAAGAGAAATTAGGAAGCTTTGTAAAAAACTTAAATACCGGTTTGCCACCGGAAATGGCTCCAGAATTTACGGTTCCAGAATTTTATTCGATTCCAGATTGGGTAAATGAAATGCTTTATGGGATACAGAAGCTCCTCTTAGAAATAAAAGAATGGTTTTATTCGTTTTGGGATTCTTGTCTTAAAACGGATTTTTTAAGAAAATTCCTAGAAACGTTCAGTATATTTTTCGATAAATTACACAATCAACCGCATCCACCTCAAGGGTTGGATTGGAGATCAGTGGATTTGGGTATCGGAGAACAGTTATCTGGATACGTTTACGTTGACGAGGATACTACTTTAAGTCTGACAATAAACCTTAACGTGTATTCCTTTGTTGAGAGGTTACTTACGCCATTATTTGAAAGTGATACTCTAGAGAGAGTTTATAAGTATTCAATAGATTTGGATGTTTCAACTTTAGCTGATATTGATATATTATTTCAATTAAATTCTCATATACTCATATAGTGGATAATCTTTTATTGTAACAAACAAAGGTAATACAAGATCCGAAAAGTAAAATTATCTTTTATTTAATTGGTGAAAATAAATTTTAAAAAATTAGTTTTTTTAAACGAATAAAAATTGTTAGCTTATTCTACAATATAAGTTATAGTTTAAAAAACTATTAAAATTCAAAATAGTTTATTTATTTACTCAATTAGATGCATCGACAATCCTGGTTCGTTTTCACAGTTAATACCTTTTCCAAAACCTGTCACAGCTGCACATGCACGTGTTGAATGCCACCAGTGACCAACAAGTAAGAAGAATGCGAAGAATCTTATTGATTCCAAGAAGTCGGTAAAGTTGTTTCAATTGATGAGTACGCACTATGTTATGGTGTTATTCTTCGACTCGAAAAGGTAGATTACAATAGCGTAAATATATCAAATTTTTGTTTAGCTCAATTTGCATAGGCGAAGAAATTAGCTATGATATTAGGGCCAGGTAATAAATAAAAGAGATAACCCTGAGCTAAACAAGAAGCATCAAATTTCTTATTATTGTTTTTTTAGTCTTTTAACCTTCTAGTAATTTTTTTATGTCATAATATACTATATTGTGACTATATATAATTATAACTACATATAGTCTAGAATAATTACTTATAACTAAAAAAAGGCTATTACATGTATATGTCACATATTTTTGATATTTTTTCAATGGTGTGTTATCACTTGCTTGGATTGTAGTAAATTTCTACGTTAACACAGTCGAATTTAGATTTTTAATGGGTTGGTTCCTCAGTATAAACAAACTTTACGAGCCTTTTCTATCTCTATTGTTATGGACGAACCTTATTTTATGTTTCGTAAGGCCTTTCTATCCGAAAATATTCAGTTGAGAGCCTTCTCTTTTAATTAATTTTCAAATATTCTACCTTATTCAAGAGTCAAGATTAAAGATTCGAGATTCAAGACTAATTAAGAAGTTTTGTAAAAAACTTAAATACTTGCTTGCCACTGGAACCAAATCCGGGAATGTCTACGGAATTTCCGATTCCGGAATTTGGTTCGATTCCAGTTTTAGTTATAATAACACGACGAGCTTGACCTAATTGGATTAAATTAATATTTACCAAACTTAAACTAGTATCTTACGTAATAACCTGTCCTTCTGTTAAAATAGCTATATCTTTTAAAATAAGTCTGTGACGCTGACCAAAACTTGGTGCTCGTATCACGGTAACATTAACAATATTACGTAATTTATTTAAAATTAAAGACTTTTTTTCAACGTAGGCAGCCATAATTAATAATGGTTATTTTGTTTGAGCAACTTGCTTTAAAACGGGAATTAAATCTTGTTTAACAAGAGTAATTTTTTTATCTGCTATCAAGAATGTAAGAACTTTCAAGAATCGCTTCAATCCGTTCTGGATTTGTAATGAAATATTGTGATATAAAAACCTTCTCAAAATCATTACCAACAGAAATTTTTGCGACTTGTGAAATAGCCAATAAATTTTCAACTGGACGCGAATATTCATTAATATTCGAAATTAAAAACTGTAAGGCCTTTTTCATACCAATTTTTAATAAAATTGGATTTTTACCTGCTGTTAAATTTTTCATTCCTTCTCGAATCAGAGCATATGCTAAAACTGTTGCTGTTGTCGTACCGTTTCCTACAGTATCATTGATTTTAGTCGCCGCTTGTCTTATTAACGCAACACCTGTATTTTGAATATTATCTAAAAGTCCTATTTCTTTAGTAATGGTTACTTCATCGTTTATGATTTGAGGTGAGCCATATTTTTTTTCTGAAATATTATTTCTACTTTTAGGACCGAGCGTAACGGACACAGCTTCAACCATAATAATCATACCCTGCATTAAAGCACGACGCGCATCATCTTTATATAATAATTTTTGTAAACATTTAATAACTCTAGTCGTAATATTTTATTAAAAAACGGAGGAAAAACAAGTACATGATTCTTAATAAAAAACAATTTCTTATATTTACTTGCATAACAAAATGAAATTTGTTATGTTTATGTTGGTTAAGTCTGGATAGCTCAGTTGGTAGAGCAGTGGACTGAAGATTCTCTTGTCATCAGTTCGTTTATGGTTTCGAAGATTCTCAAAATTTTGTTTTTATTTACCAAAATAACCTTCAATCTCTAAGAAAGTTTTCTTCAAAAGCTCTCGAAAACTCAATTCATTGATTCCATAAGTTTTTTCAGGTTTCGATTCTTATTTTATCTCATTACAAACACAAAAAATATGTTGTATTAGTATAAAAAAATCGCTTGCTTTTGAGTTAATCAAAAGGGTAGGTAATCGTTTAAATTTTTTCAAACCCCTTTAATTTTTTTATTTTCTCTTTCCATTTGAAAAAATTGAAATGTAAATATAACAGAGCTAATTACGTTACTTAGATACCGTTCTATTAAAATACTGTTCTATTAAAGAGGTATAATTATGCTTTCTACTATACCTAATTTGATTTTCCAAAAGCATTTCATAAAGCAATAGTTCATCCTATTCTATTTTATTTTCTTGCCGCAAAGAATTAAAATTACTTTTTAAATCTTTGTGTTTTTTTAATAACTCAACATATTTTCAACCATTTGATCATTTTGATTATTTACTTTATTTTTGCAAATTTTTTGGTTCCTATCAGTTTCGCTAGAGAGTTATCACTCAGTCTATTTTAAGTTAAATAATGTAGTAGAGGATTCCTGCATAGTAAGAAATTTCTATTACATATTTACCTGTTTATTTATCTAAATTACGACTATTGGAACTTTTCGTATTTATGTTTCCTTACGTAATTCTACATATTAATTTGCGAGTAGATAGCTTTTAGTCTATGTCCTCATTACATATTTTAAACGTCTAGTACAATTACGTATATGTGGTTTACAACCGGATCTAGCAGTGTTAAAAAAAAGCGAAACTAGTCCAAACATTTTAATTTAAACGATTAACTAATTTTTTCGCTATTTAGTTAAAAATTTATAAGGAGAGAGAGGGATTCGAACCCTCGGAACCGTAAGATTCATCTGATTTCAAATCAGACGCAATCGACCAACTCTGCCATCTCTCCGTGCTAGTTTTTAATCTCTAAAAACTTAAATTTTAAACATATGAAAACATGTTAGTTGAAATTCAAGTCTTTGTCAAGACATCCTAATTTTTATAATGGATAACTTACCTAATCGTCAAATGTACCTTTGCTTGTAAATTTTACTTTAATAGGATTTGGGTTTTTACCAATCGAAAAATCCTTAGTATTTATTCTAATTCTTCCTTCCTTTAATTTTTCTGGAAAAACACCATCTTTAGGGTGTAAATATTGAACCTCTCCACTTGGGAAGATTCGATATACTTTATAGTTGCTAATTTTAAATGTCCTTAATTGTGTTCCGAGTGCTAAGCATTGTTCTTTACGAGCTAAATAAAGTAAGTTTTCATTTAAACGCATGATTGCAGCTCCACCAGTCGGCATTTCAAAAACTTGTTCTTTTGCGCTAGTCCAAGTAATTGCATATTTTTCCTCAACTTCTGCTGCTCTTAACCACCCACCTGTACTACCACCAAAATATGGTGAAGGCGTTTCTATATCAAAGCTCATATAATAAATTAATTTTCCTGATTTAAATAAATAACAACCAACTATTAGACGATTAGGAAATCTAAGGATTTATCGTTTCCTATACGAATATTATAGTCTAAATAATTTACCTAACTTAATTTTTTATTTTTCAATAATTTTCGCTTTTAACAATAAATTTTTTACTGTTTTTGTCGGCTGAACCCCAACATTTAAATTTGTGACAATATTTTCCACATTTAATTTAAGTTCTTTTGTTATTGGATTATAAAAACCTAGTTCTTGAAGTGCTTTTCCATCACGCTTTGATGTTACCGGCATTATTACAAGTCGATACGTAGGTTGTCTTTTTCGTCCACAACGTTTAAACCTCATTTTTAACATAATATTCACAGATTATTTTATACAAATTGTATATTACTTTTCCTAAAACAACAAGTATTTTTCTAGGTAAAAATTTATTTTACATATATTATGAAAACAATTTATAATGCAGTGTTAGTTAGACGTTAAGAAAAGTGTAATAAATTCACTTACATAGTTACATGCTTCGGCAATTATTAGAATATGACTATTGCAATTGGTCAAAATAAAGAGCGTGGTATTTTTGATTTAGCTGATGACTGGTTAAAGCGTGATCGCTTCGTATTCGTTGGTTGGTCAGGTATCTTATTATTCCCAACTGCTTATTTAGCTGTAGGTGGTTGGTTGACTGGAACAACATTTGTAACATCATGGTATACACATGGTTTAGCAAGTTCATATTTAGAGGGTTGTAATTTCTTAACTGCAGCGGTTTCTACACCTGCTAATAGTATGGGTCATTCACTTATCTTATTATGGGGTCCAGAAGCACAAGGTGACTTTACACGTTGGTGTCAAATTGGTGGTCTTTGGACATTTGTTGCTTTACACGGCGCATTTGGTTTAATTGGGTTCTGTTTACGCCAGTTTGAGATCGCCCGTTTAGTTGGAATTCGTCCTTATAATGCAATTGCATTCTCAGGTCCTATTTCAATTTTCGTTTCAGTTTTCCTTATTTATCCTTTAGGACAGGCAAGCTGGTTCTTTGCACCTAGTTTTGGTGTAGCAGCAATTTTCCGTTTCTTACTTTTCTTACAAGGTTTCCACAACTGGACATTAAATCCTTTCCATATGATGGGTGTAGCAGGTATTCTTGGTGGTGCATTACTTTGTGCTATTCATGGTGCAACAGTTGAAAATACACTATTTGAAGATGGTGATGCTGCAAACACCTTCCGTGCTTTTACTCCAACTCAATCTGAAGAAACGTATTCAATGGTTACGGCTAATCGTTTTTGGTCACAAATTTTTGGTGTAGCATTTTCTAACAAACGTTGGTTACACTTTTTTATGCTATTCGTTCCAGTAACGGGTTTATGGACAAGTGCAATTGGAGTTGTTGGTTTAGCTTTAAACTTGCGTGCCTATGATTTTGTATCACAAGAGCTTAGAGCCGCAGAAGATCCAGAATTTGAGACATTCTATACAAAGAATATTCTTTTAAATGAAGGTATCCGTGCATGGATGGCAGCGCAAGATCAGCCGCATGAAAATTTTGTATTCCCTGAGGAGGTTTTACCACGTGGAAACGCCCTTTAATAATGTAAGTGGTAGAGATATCGAGTCTACTGGTTTTGCTTGGTGGTCAGGTAATGCACGTTTAATCAATGTTTCAGGTAAACTATTAGGCGCACATGTTGCGCATGCTGGTGTTATGGTCTTTTGGTGTGGTGCAATGACTTTATTTGAAGTTTCACATTATATTCCTGAAAAACCACTTTATGAACAAGGTTGCATTTTATTGCAACATTTAGCAACGTTAGGTTGGGGTGTTGGACCAGGTGGTGAAATTATCAATACATATCCATACTTCATAGTCGGTGTTGTTCATTTAATTTCATCAGCAATTTTAGGTTTTGGTGGTATTTACCACTCATTAATTGGACCTGATACGCTTGAGGAATCATTCCCATTTTTTGGTTATGATTGGCGTGATAAAAATAAGATGACAACTATCTTAGGTATTCACTTATTTCTTCTTGGACTAGGTTCATTCCTTTTAGTTGCAAAAGCCATGTATTTTGGTGGTATTTATGATACTTGGGCACCAGGTGGAGGTGATGTACGCCTTATTACAAACCCAACATTAAATCCATTAGTAATTTTTGGTTATGTTCTTCGTTCACCGTTTGGTGGTGACGGTTGGGTTATTGCAGTAAATAATATGGAAGATCTTGTTGGTGGACATATTTGGGTAGGTGCATTATGCCTTTCGGGTGGTATTTGGCATATTACAACCAAACCATTTTCATGGGCACGTCGCGCCTTCGTTTGGTCAGGCGAAGCTTACCTTTCATATAGTTTAGCAGCACTTTCATTAATGGGATATGCAGCAGCAACTTATGCTTGGTATAATAATACAGCCTATCCAAGTGAGTTTTATGGTCCAACAGGTCCAGAAGCATCTCAATCTCAAGCATTTACTTTCCTAGTTCGTGATCAACGTTTAGGTGCTAATGTAGCATCTGCACAAGGCCCAACAGGTTTAGGTAAATATTTAATGCGTTCTCCTTCAGGTGAGATCATTTTTGGTGGAGAAACCATGCGTTTCTGGGATTTACGTGCACCGTGGGTAGAGCCTCTTCGTGGTCCAAATGGATTAGATATTAATAAAATCCGTAATGATATTCAACCATGGCAAGAACGCCGTGCAGCAGAGTATATGACTCATGCACCATTAGGTTCTTTAAATTCGGTAGGTGGTGTAGCAACAGAGATTAATTCATTTAATTATGTTTCTCCCCGTTCATGGCTGACATGTTCACATTGGTTTTTCGCATTCTTTTTACTTGTTGGTCACTGGTGGCATTCAGGACGTGCACGTGCAGCTGCAGCAGGTTTCGAAAAAGGTATTAACCGTGAAAACGAACCAGTATTGTCGATGCGTCCAATTGACTAAATTAATAACCTAGTTTGGATTAGATTTTATTAATTTTATAAATTGTAATTCATAAAGTAGGTTGACACTTTTTATTCGTTTTTTAAAAAAATATTTTTAAAAAACGAATCTTTTGAACTTTATTTGCACTAATTAAATAAAAGATAATTTTGTTTTCTGGACTTTATATTCCTTTTGTTTGTTACAATAAAAAATTATCAACTTTATAAGAATTTAATTGAGACAAAATATCTATATCAACTAAAGTTGAAATATCCAAATCTATTGAATAATTATGAACTCTCTAGATTATCACTCCCAAACAATGGCGCAAGTAACCTTTCAACAAAAAATATATATTGAGGTTTATTGTGAAACTCAAAGCACTATCCTCGCTAATATAAAACCATCAAAACAACCGTTCTCCAATACTTGGATCTCCTGATCCCCAATCCTACCCTGGAGGCGGATGCAGTTGATTCTGTAATTTACTCAAAAATGTATCGAGCATTTCTACGAATTTCTTTGAAAAATCCTTTTTAGGGCGAGAATTCCAAGATGAATAAAATCATTCTTTTATTTCTAAGAGGATCTTCTGTATTTCACAAAGCATTTCATTTACCTAATCTAGAATCGAATAAAATTCCGGAACCCTAAATTCCGTAGGCATTCCTGGATTCGGTTCCGGCGGTAGACCGGTATTTAAGTTTTTTACAAAACTTCCCGATTTCTTTTGAATAAAGTATAATATTTGGAAGTTGATTAAAAGAGCAGGCTCCCAACTAAATATTTTTAGATAAAAAGACCTCCCGAAACAGAAAATTAGGTTCGTCTATAACCATAGAGATAAAAAAGGCTCGTAAAATTGATTTATACTCAGTAACCAATTTGTAAATACTCTGAATTCGGCTGCTATGAAATTTACTACAATCCAAGTAAATGATATCATACCATTGAAAAAAATATCTAAAATATGTGACGTATGCATATAATAATCTTCTTTTAATAACCTTTTTTGAGGTATGAGTAATTGCCCTACATCTTACGTCCCACAAAAAAAATTATTTTAAAGTAAAAATTTAATAAGAAATTTTATGTGTATTCTTTAGTTCAAAGTTACCATTTTTTTAACTATCTGACTCTCTATTTTAGAAACATCAAAATTTTCAATTTGCTTATTTATTTTAAAGAGTATATTTTTGTATAAAGTGGCCAAATTTTTATAGAAAAAATTTAATATACATTCAACAATGTGATTTATGTTGTAAAGTAAAATGAAAAATATTATAACTCAACATAAAATGATACAAGTAAAAACAATATATAAACGTACTAACACGAAATGGATAATACAAAATAGTTTATAAATTTTATACATAAAATTATAAAAAAGCGGAATTCAGTAAAATTCAGTTTAATCTGATTTTATGCTTATTATTTTAATAAAAATAATCGATAGATTTAATTTATTACATTTTAAGTTCGAAGTTGTGAACAAATGTATAATTTGTCGATACGAATTTCTGTATATATTTATTGTGCAGTATAGAAATTCGTATCGATTAATTCAAAATTTTCTTAAATCAAATATATTTTTAATTTAAAGTGAAGAACCTAAACCTGAGTATGAGCCATAAATGAAAAGGGATAACATTGCAATTACAGCTAAACCACCAACAAGGGCAACTAACCATAATGGAATTCGACCTGTACCTGCCATAAAAATTCTCTCCTAAAAATTAGTTAAAGAAATAACTTGAAAATAGAACAGCTAATACAAAGATAAGAAGTAAACCCCAATATAGTGATGTACGGGTCAATTCTACAGGCTGTCTATTCGGATTAGGACCTGACATATTATTTTATACTCCTATCTTTGAATAAATTGCATTGATGTAATCGCTCCTAAAAAGAAAACTGTAGGAACTGCTAGTGCATGAATTGTTAACCAACGGAATGTAAAAATTGGATAAGCAACTGGTTGATTTGTATTTTTTAACATAATAAAACTTTCCTTAAATTATAAGCCTCTAGTTAAATCTTCAAGCTCTTGTTTTGCACTAAAGCGATCATTAACCAATGGGATTTGTTGACGATCTTGTGTAAAATATTCATCTGGACGAGGTGTTCCAAAAACATCGTAAGCTAAACCTGTTGCGATGAAAAGAAAACCTGAAACAAATAACGATGGGATTGTAATGCTATGAATAATCCAGTAACGAACACTTGTGATAATATCCGAAAATGGACGCTCACCAGTAGAACCACCTGACATAATATTTTATTGTGTTGATATAAACTTAATATAATTATTTTACGCTAAATGTTTTTTAAAATAGTAATTGTTATAATTACAAAAATAAAAATTATATCTTTATCTAAAACCTATTGATGCTTGCCAAACAAAAGCAAGTAATAGGAAAAATATAGGAATTGCTGGTAATACGTCAACGACTGGACTAAAAACCGCAAAAGCTTCCGGTAACTTAGAAACTAAGATAGTTGTCATAATTTCGATTATTTTTTAAACATAAGTTTGACAATAAAGTCATAACAAATATTATATGCAAATAAAAATAATTGAACTATTAAAATTTTTTTGCTAATATAAGTTTATTAACAGGTAATTAAGGAGAGATGGCTGAGTGGTCGAAAGCGGCAGATTGCTAATCTGTTGTATCTATTAACGATACCGAGGGTTCGAATCCCTTTCTCTCCTATTGATAAATAATATATTTTCGTTACGATAAGTATTGACAATAATTAGGATTCTAGTTCAATTGGTTAGAGCACTGCCCTGTCACGGCGAAAATTGTGAGTTCGAGTCCTGTCAGTCTCGTATAATAAGCACAAGCGCAAATTTTTTACTTTTTAATAGAGTTTTAGGGAATTATAGTTATAGTATATAATAGTGTATAATTATTATTAAGTATAAAATGATGATTGAACCATTTCTTTTTGGAATTGTTTTAGTTATGAGTCTGGTTACAATAGCTGGTTTATTCGTAGCTGTTTATTTACAATATCGCCGCGGTAAGTAATTAATTTTAAAATATCTAGATTAAGTATCTTTTTATAGATATAATTTAAGTAACGTTATAAGATTAAACTAAAATATTCATTATGGCAAATTTTGTAAAACTGTATAAAAATAATCCTTCCGTAGGGTATTTATCAACGCCTATTACGACATCCGCTGTAACTCATGCTATTTTAGGAAATTTACCGGCTTATCTACCAGGTTTTTCTTCTGTATTAAGAAGTCTAAAGATTGGAATGACACATGGTTATTTTCTTCTTGGACTATTTACAATATTAGGTCCATTACGTAATTCTGTAATAGCAAATTTAGCTGGTTTTTTTCAGCAATTTGTTTAATTTGTATCCTAGGTATAGGTTTAGCTGCATATAGAAACATTTCGTTCGATGCATCAGAAATTGAAAGTAATAAAAATATCCAATCTAAAAAAGATTAGATAAAATTCACTAAAGGATTTCTCTACTGTGGCTATTTTTTATCCTGTCCCCTATGTTTCACTTCTTTTTTGTAAACTTCTGGCTTGTAATCTTTTTTTTATAATCTTTTTTAGTTTCACTTGTTTTCGTAAACTTGCATTGTTTATTTTCAGCTCGTGTTTAAATACCTTTTTAAGATGTTGATCCTCATTTTTGAGTCTCATTTATTCCCTTAGAAAATCATTTTTTGTTTTTAATTATTGCGTTATGTCAGTCAATAATTTTTCTTGTTTTGTTATGCCAATAACTAGTTTTTGGAACTTTATCAAATCTAACTCCATTTATGCTTTGGGTAATTGATGTTTAGATAAAATATCTTTAAATGTATTTTTTAAAATTTATAAAAATTTTTATGCTTGTTTCTTTATATCAACTAGATTCAGATCATTTTTTTTTATCTTTGGGTGTAAAAATTACCCTCCGTTCTCTGCGATGTGGCTTAGAACTTGATTCCTAAATATCTAACTTTTCATTAATATTTATAATCGTTTTACTTCTTAATTTATTAAAATAAAAAATTCCGAATTCTTTCAGGATTGTCTACATTTTAACCCAATAAAAAGGGCAACCATAAATAATAAAGTTAAAATAATGCGACGATGATTGGCAATCGATTTTTATCATTTCTGGATGTACGTAGTTCTTTTCTAAACCAAAGGCTGATTTTCATTTCTCCCTTTTTAACTTTAAACAAGTTTGTAGCAAAACTTTTAATTGACTCTAACATAATTTTCACCTTTTTATTTAATGTTATTAATTGATTGCTGTGATTAACTAAACAAGATAATTAGTAAAAGAATTATTTAGAAACGTTAATAGTTCAATTAGTATTGTTTTTTTATCTTAACCTTAATTTTATCTGCTTTTGATTTGTTATAAACGTTTTTATTTTCACTTTGGCTTGTCTCACCTAGGTTTTTTATTGTTTTACTCTTAAGAGCTTCACATTCTTTAGCTTCATGCATTAAGAATAATTTTCCAATTCGCTTGCTTTCAGCCAATTTTTGAGTTTCCAATTCCTTTTTTAAAGAACTTTGTTAAGCTATTACTCCTTCTGCTCTTTTTGACCAAAATTCCTCGTCTTTGATAGCATCAAGAATTTGCATTTTATATTTCAGTATTTGTTTTTCCTGAAAATTCCGAAATTTGCTCATCTCATTGAGTAATTCGGCTCTACTTAAACCGGGTTTAGCTAAAATATCTTGAAGTCTATCTTGTGCTATTTTTAAAAAATCTTTTGACTTTTTTTCTAAGGTTTCCAATAATTTCACATCAAGTACTTCATCTTCTTGTTGTAAATTCCCTATCCGAAAAATAACTCTTTGGTAGGGCTTTGGGCCTTTTTCATAAACAGTTAATTTTTCACTAAAATCGTTAATTTTGCATAATTGATTTAAAGCCTCGCCGACACCTCTAGTGCCACCAAAACTGTCTGGATTCAAGGATTTTTTAATTCCAAAAATCATCACAAAGGCAAGTAAGAGTATTTCAATTTTTTGATAGTGATTTTCGATCCAATTATTCAATATTTTAATGTAACTTTTTATAATAGTACTGTTATCATTCTTTCTATCCTTAAAAAAGCCTGTAATTGACTCCAGCATAATTTTCACCTTTTATTTATTATTTAACGTTATTAATTGATTACTATGATTAATTAGACAAGATAATGAGTAAAAAAATTATTTAGAAACGTTAATAGTTCAATTAGTATCGTTCTTTTATCTTAACCTTAATTTATTTGTTTGTGATTTGTTATAAATGTTTTTACTTTCCCTTTGGCTTGTCTTACCTAAGGTCTTCGATCGTTTTAGTCTTAAGAGCCTCACGTTTTTAGCTCTAGCTTCACGCGCTAAAAATACTCTGTTAATTCTTTTCTTTTCAGTTAATTTTTGAGCTTCTAATCTTTTTTTTAAGAACCTTGCTCAGCCATTAGCTCGTTTTTTTTTTTATTTTCCCAAAATTCCTTGTCTTTCAGTCCAATTGCATGAATAAGCGCGTCCTGGTATTTTAACATTCGTTCTGACTGAACATCCCGATAACTATTTATTTCTTCAAGTAATTCTGTTTTTGTTAATATCGCTTGTTCAGCTAGAATAACTTCAAGGATATTTTTTGTGCTTTTTATAGACCTCGATATTTTTAAAGCACCTTCAGACCGTTATGACATGGATCCTAGTAAAGATGCCAATCTTAAAGAGTCCACCGAGTCCTTTTGCAAACTTTCCACCAGCCTCAGATTAAGTCTTTTATTAACTACTTGACTTTCTCGTCTTAGACTAGCTGGCCTAAGAATAACCTTTCAGCGTGACTTTGGACCCTCTTCATGTACAGTTAACTTTTCAGCAAAATCGTTGACTTTGCATAACTGATCTGAAGTCTTACCATTACCTTTAAAGCTACTAAAAACGTTCGCAGTCACAGACTTCTTGACCTCAATCCCGCGACTATGATAACTAATAAAATAATTGTAATCTCAATATAATTATTTTCGACTAAAGTAGCCAATTGTTTGATGCAACTTTTAGTTAAGGTACCGTCCTCATTTTCTATGTCTTTACAAACGCCTGTAAGAAACCCCTAATTGACTCTAACATATTTTTCAACTTTTATTTAACTTTATTATTTGATTGCTGTTATTAACTACACAAGATAATGAGTAAAAAAATTATTTAGAAACGTTAATAGTTCAATTAGTATTGTTTTTTTATCTTAACTTTAATTCATTTGCTTGTGATCTGTTATAAATATTTTTATTTTCACTTTGACTTGTCTTACCTAAAGTCTTTTATCGTTTTAGGTTTAAGCATCTCACTTTTTTAGCTTTGGCTTCACGCGATAAAAACACTATGTCAATTCTTTTGTCTTCCCTTAAATTTTGAGCATTTAATCTTTTTAAAAGAATTTTGTTCTGCCATTAGCTCGTTTTTCTTAATTTCTCAAAATTCCTTGTTCTTTACTCTAAATGCATGAATAAGCTCGTCTTAACATTTTAATATTCGTTCAGAACGAACATCCTGATAAATATTTATTTTTTCAAGTAATTCAGTTTCTACCAACACCCTCTGTTGAGTTAGATTACCGTCAAGAATATTTTCTGTGTTTCGTATAGACGCCAATATTTCAGGCTGTGTTTGCGTGGATTCTAATAAATATGCTAATTTCATCGAGTCCCGTAAGACATTTTCAAAAGTCGCTACCAACTCAGGATTAAGCTTTTTATTTATTATTTTAGTAAAACTAGCTGGCATAATAATAACTTTCCGAGATGGTTTTACACCCTCTTCATATACAGCTAATTTTTCAGCAAAATTATCGATCTTACAAAACTGCCAATATTGCTTTTAAAATTACTGAAAACATCTACATTCACATATTTCCTAACACCAATCCCGCCTATAACAATTAATAAAGCAATCGCAATCTGAATATAATTATTGGCTATTTTCGTAGTGAGCCTTTTAATGTAGCTTTCGGTTACGCTTCCGTTCTGACTTTCTCGGTTTTCATAAACGATTCTAAATGACTCTAACATTACTTAATTTTTAATACCATCATTTTCAGTCCCGTTATTTTTTGTTTGTTAAACACATCTTTTTCTTCTCCAGTCTTTTGGTCTACAGATTTCTTATCCTAAGGAACTTTGTTTAAGTTATCTAGATTTTAAATGGATCTAGGCTTAAGTGCTTGATATTTTTTTCAGGCAGCTTTACGATCTAAAAACAATTTGTTTATTCGCTGTTTTTCTTTTTGAGCGTCTATCCGCTCTTTTAACGCATGTTGTTCCGCTATCATTTCGCTTTTTTATTTCCCCAAAACGCCTTGTCCTCCGCTCTGTACGAACTAATAATCTGGGATTCATACTTTAACATTCTTTCAGAACGAACATCCTTATAAATATTAATTTTTTCCAGCAAATAAGTCTCTGACAATATTCCCTGCTGGTTTAAGATACTTTTAAGCATATTTTTGATATCTTGTATAGAGGCCAAAATTTCAGGCTGTATTTCCGAAGATTCAAATAAATTTGCTAAACTTATCAATTAGCGTGATTCACTTTTTAGGTCTGTTACCACTTCACGTTTAAGCCTTTTATTTATTGCTTCAGCTTTTTTTCTCAAACTGCCTGGCATAATAATAGTAACCTTCTGAGATGGCTCTACGCCCTCTTCATATACAGTTAATCTCTCAGCGAAATTATCGATCTTGCAGAATCAATTTGAACTGCCAATATTACTTTTAAAACTGCTGAAAATATCTACATTCACATACTTCTTAACACCAATTCCACCTATAACAATTAATAAAGCAATCGCAATCTAAATATAATTATTGGCTATTTTCGTAGTGAGCCTTTTAATGTAGCTTTCGGTTACGCTTTCGTTCTGATTTTCTTGGTCTTTATAAACAATTCTAAATGACTCTAACATTACTTAATTTTAAATCCTATCATTTTTAGTCCCGTTATTTTTTTGTTTGTTAAACACATCTTTTTTTTCTCCAGTCTTTTGGTCTACGGATTTCTTATCCTGACGAACTTTGTTTAAGTAATTTAGATCTCGAATATATCTAGGCTTAAGTGCTTGCTTTTGTTTTCGGGTAGCTTCACGGGCTAAAAACAATTTGTCGAATCTTTGCTTTTCCTTTAATTTTTTATTTTGAGCGTCTATCGGCTCTTTTAACTTATACTGTTACGCTATTATTTCACTTTTTTATTTTCCCAAAACGCCTTGTCCTCAGCTCTCAATGAACTAATAAGCTCGCCTTTATTTTTTAACATTCACTCAGAACGAACATCTCTATAGATATTAATTTTCTTTAGTAAATCAGTTTCGGACAATATTTTCTGTTGGGTTAGAATACCTTCAAGAATATTTTTTCTGTTTTGTATAGAAGCCGATATTTCAGGCGGTGTTTGCGCATATTCGAGGAAATATGCTAATTTCATCGAATCCTATGAGCTATTTTCCAAAGTCGCTACCAGCTCAGTATTAAGTTTTTATTTCAGCTAAACTAGCTGGCATAATAATAACCTTCCGAGATGTCTTTACACCCTATTCATATACAGCTAATTTTTCAGCAAAATTATCGACCTTGCAAAATTGGTTTGAAATGCCAATATTACTTTTAAACTTACTGAAAACTCTGCATTCACATACTTCCTGACACCAATCTCGGCCATAATAACTAATAAAATAATTGTAATCTCAATGTAATTATTTTCGACTAAAATAGCAAGTTGTTTGATGTAACTTTTAGTTAAGGTACCGTCCTCATTTTCTCTGTCTTTAAAAATGCCTGTAACAAAACCCTTGATTGAATCTAATATATTTTTCAACTGTTATTTAATGTTATTATTTGATTGCTGTGATTAATTACACAAGATATAAGATACAAGATAATCAGTAAAAAAATTATTTAGAAACGTTAATAGTTCAATTAGTATTGTTCTTTTATCTTAACCTTAATTTTATCTGCTTGTGATTTGTTATAAATGTTTTTATTTTCAGTTGTCTTCAGTCAATTTTTTAGCTTCTAATTCCTTTTTCTAAAGGACTTCAGCTATTAGCTCTTTTGTCTTTTTTGCCCAAAATGTTTGGTCTTTTATTGTATCAAGAATTTGCATCTTGTACTTTAGCGTTTGTTCTGCCTGAAAATTACGAAACAGGTTCACTTTATTAAGTAATTCTCTTTTACTTAATCCTGGCTTAGCTAAAATATCTTGAAGTGTATCTTATGCTATTTTTAAAGTAAGGTGTTTTTTGATTTTTCTAATAAGTGTGCTACTTTTAAAGTGTCTGTTGACTTTTTTTGTAAAGTTTCTAATAACTTCACATCAAGTATTTCATCAACTACTTGATCCTTTTGTTTTAAACTACGAGGTCGAAAAATAACCCTTTGGCTGGGCTTCGGACCTTCTTCATAAACAGTTAGTTTTTCAACAAAATTGTTAATTTTGCATAATTGATCCAAAGTCTCGCCGCCACCTCTAGTACAACCAAAACTGTCTGGATTTAAGGATTTTTTAATTACAAAAATCATCACAAGGGCAAGTAAGACAATTGCAATTTCTTGATAATGACTTTCGATCAAATTATTCAATCTTTAAATTTAACTTTTCGTAATAGTACCCTCATTATTCTCTCTATCCTTAAAAAAACCTGTAACAAAATCTCTAATTGACTCTAGCAGAATTTTCACCTTTTATTTAATATTACTAATTGATTGCTGTGATTAATTACTCAATATAATGAGTAAAAAAATTATTTAGAAACGTTAGTAGTTTAATTAGTATTATTCATTTATCTTAACTTTAATTTTATCTGCTTGTGATTTGTTATAAACGTCTTCACTTTCGCTTGTCCTATCTACCGTTTTGACTGTTTTATTTTTAAGAGAAGCACGTTCTTTAGCTTCATGCATTAAGAATAATTTTTTAATCTGCTGGTTTTTTAAAGCTTTTTCTGAAATTTTTATTTGTTTCGTTAAAAAAGCATTTTCTGCTCTTAGCTGCTCTGTCTTGCTACCCAATAATCTTTCGTGCTTTATTGTCTCTTTAACTCGTTTTTGATAATTCTTCCACGTTTAAATACAGTTGTTATTTGGTCAATTCAGGTTTAGCTAAAAAATCTTGAAACGTATTTTCCAAAATTTTTAAAGATTTTTTCATGTCATTTTTTAAATCTTGTAGAACACCTTCATCAATTTTTTTGGGACGTGGTTCAAGACTTGCTTCCTGAATATTTAACTTTTCATTAATGTTTTTAACCGTTTTACTTCTTGATCTATTAAACTCAAAAAAATCCGAATTCGTCCAGGATTGTTTACATTTCAACCCAATAAAAATAGCAATAGTCAATAATAAAACCGAAATAATATGACGATGATTTTAAATTAACTTCTTTATTTTTTGGATATACCTATTTTTTTTCTGCATCAGAGTTTCATTTTCTTCAAATAAGTTTGCAACAAAACCTTTAATCGACTTTAACATAAATTGCTCATTTATTTTTTACGACACACACTACACCATACAAACTAAAAGTAGAAACTTAAATTTTTTTGATGATGCCTATTTATTAACAGCTAATTAAAAAGAGATAATTTGGTGGTCGAAAGCGACAAATTACTAATCTGTTGCAGTTGTTAACGATACCGAGGGTTCAAATCCGTTTCTCTCCTATTGACAAATAAAATATTTTCGTCATAATGTGTTTTAACGATTAACAATAAATGGGATTGTAGTTCAATTGGTTAGAGCACCGCCCTGTCACGGCGGAAGTTGCGGGTTCGAGTCCCGTCAGTCCCGTATAATAAGCATAAGCACAAAAATTTTTATTTTTTAGTAGAATTTTAGGGAATTATAGTTATAATATATTGTATATAATTATTATTAAGTGTAAAACGATGATTGAACCATTTCTTTTTGGAATTGTTTTAGGTATGATTCCGGTTACAATAGCTGGTTTATTCGTAGCTGCTTATTTACAATATCGCCGCGGTAAGCAATTAATTTAATTTTAAAATATTTAGATTAAATAGCTTTCTATAGGTACAATTAAGTTTATAAGATTAAATTAAAATATTCATTATGGCAAACTTTGTAAAACCGTACAAAAATGATCCTTTCGTAGGTCATTTATCAACGCCGATTACGACATCCGCTGCAACTCGTGCTATTTTAGGAAATTTACCGGCTTATAGACCAGGTCTTTCTTCTGTATTAAGAGGTTTAGAAATTGGAATGGCACATGGTTATTTTCTTCTTGGACCATTTACAATATTAGGCCCATTACGTAATTCTGAAATAGCAAATTTAGCTGGTTTCCTTTCAGCAATTGGTTTAATCTGTATTCTAGGTGTAGGTTTATCTGCATATGGAAACGTTTCGTTTGATGGATCAGAAATTGAAAATAATGAAAATACTCAATCTAAAAAAGGTTGGGCTAAATTCACGGGCGGATTTATGATTGGCGCATTCGGAGGTGCCGGATTTGGTTTTTTACTTTTAAATTACTTATAAATTAAAAGATTTAATCCTTTTAAAATTCACAAAAAAACGCTATATTCGGATAGTAAGATAAAAAGTTAGGCGGCATAGCTAAGTGGTAAGGCAGAGGATTGCAAATCCTTTATTCCCCAGTTCAAATCTGGGTGCCGCCTTACTTTTTTATTTAAAACATGGGGGCATGGTGGAATGGTAGACACGACGGACTTAAAATCCGTTGGTTGTGAGATTGTGGGGGTTCAAGTCCCCCTGCCCCTAATTTTTTATTCAACTAAGTCAGATGTTTTACAATTTACTACAGCTTAGAAAAAATTATTTACGTATTTAGGCTATTTTCATTTTATTAGTCAAAATGTTTGTATCTAATAACCTTTCCAAAGCTTTATTAGCGACGCTGGCTAATTTGCTGGAAATTCCCGTTTTTTGATGGAACATAATGTAAATTTTTGTTAGGGCTCAAATTATAAACCAAATAAGGAAAACAATTACGCCCTATAGAATTAAAGTATGGTCTATCGCTAGTTTCCACTTTCTAGATTTTCTCAATTTTTTTAACTAGTCATTTTTCAACTTTTTGTTCCAGATTTTCACCTATTGTAATGAATTATAATGCATTTCACTATGCCTATAAATTTTTTATTTAACTAGGTTAAATGTTTTATAATCCATTGTAACAGATAAAAATCTGGAACAAAAAAATCATTAAAAAAGGAATTTTTAAAAATGACTGCAACTTTAGAAAGACGCGAAAGCATCAGCGTATGGGAGCGTTTCTGCTCTTGGATCACTTCAACAGAAAACCGTTTATACATTGGTTGGTTTGGTGTTTTAATGATTCCTTGTTTACTTACTGCAACTTCTTGCTATATTATCGCTTTTATCGCTGCACCACCAGTAGATATCGATGGTATTCGTGAGCCAGTAGCTGGTTCATTAATGTACGGAAACAACATCATTTCTGGTGCTGTAATCCCTTCATCAAATGCAATTGGTGTTCATTTTTACCCAATCTGGGAAGCTGCATCAGTAGATGAGTGGCTATACAATGGTGGTCCTTACCAATTAGTTGTTTTACACTTTATTTTAGGTGTATGCTGCTGGATGGGCCGTGAGTGGGAACTTTCTTACCGTTTAGGTATGCGTCCATGGATTTTCGTAGCATTCTCTGCTCCAGTAGCAGCAGCTTCTGCAGTATTCATCGTATACCCAATTGGTCAAGGTTCATTCTCAGACGGTATGCCATTAGGTATTTCTGGTACTTTCAACTTCATGCTTGTATTCCAAGCTGAGCATAACATTCTTATGCACCCATTCCACATGGCTGGTGTTGCTGGTGTATTCGGTGGATCTCTATTTTCAGCTATGCACGGTTCATTAGTAACTTCATCTCTAATCCGTGAAACAACTGAATCTGAGTCATCAAACAATGGTTATAAATTTGGGCAAGAAGAAGAGACTTATAACATCGTAGCTGCACACGGTTACTTTGGTCGTTTAATCTTCCAATATGCTTCATTCAACAACTCTCGTGCTCTTCACTTCTTCCTTGCTGCATGGCCTGTAGTAGGTATTTGGTTAACAGCATTAGGTGTTTCTACAATGGCTTTCAACTTAAATGGTTTCAACTTTAACCAATCTGTAGTTGATTCAGAAGGTCGTGTAATCAACACATGGGCAGATATCATCAACCGTGCTGATTTAGGTATGGAAGTAATGCATGAGCGTAACGCTCATAACTTCCCACTAGACTTAGCAGCTGGTGAAATTCTTCCTGTAGCTTTAACTGCTCCAGTTGTTATTGGTTAATATTTAATGATCCTAATATTCAACTGTTTTTTTTAAAAAAACAGTTGAATACTAGTATAAAAAATTTGAAACGTACTAGTTGATATAAAATATTTTAATAAAGAACCTTAAAAATACTAAGAAAAAAATTTTTAAATTTTTACCGAAAACGAATATAATTACTTATAAGTTGTTATTTTTTACCCTAATGCAAATCATAAAAGTGCAAGCTCGATACCGGTAATTTCATTGCAGCAACTTACTATTATTAAAAAATAATTTATTGATTCTTCAAACGATCTATCAGTTCGTTATTTAAAATTTTCTTTTTATAAAGAAAGACCAGTCATTTACAATAACCTTAATTATTACATATAAGAACTTTACACTAAATATACACTAGATCGTCGGTATGATGTTGCTTCAACTAGTGTATTTGAATAAGAAAATATTAAAATGAATAATAATCAAGAATTAACATTAAATATTCGAGGTGGTTTTTTTAGGATCCAATATTTTATACAATAGATAGTCTGCTAATTATTCCGCTGTTTCGAGGTCTCATTCAAGTCCTATGAGCCCTTACCTACCAGTCGTTCCAGGCTATGACTGGGAGCGTTTTCTTAAAAATAAAATTGTTAGTGCATAATTTCCTTTTGCTTTACATTTCAAGACGCTGCACCATCAAGGCTAGACAGTAAAGATGGATCGATAAACACAGCGACCGGTTATTAAGTATGGAATCATATTTATCGAGGTACAGCTTTTATTCATAAGGTAGACTTGAAAGGTCTTTTAAATAATTTGGAAACATTAGAATATGTGCAATTAAAAGTCGCTTTATCTTATGCCGCCAAAAAATGTTTATGACACTTGAAGATTATGACACGTTCACAGCTGAAAAAAATATGCGAATTTTATACCTCTTCTTGAGAGAATAGAGAAGACCTCTACTAGTGAATACCTTATGCAAGGTGGTTTAATGTTCCCTATAAAATAGGTTAATGACTGTGTAAAAAGAGTTGTTCGTAATTCAGAAGTGACAATGACGTTGGGTGAACATCACGATGCAAGGGTCGATAATCAAAATCCTTTTGGACAAATAAAACCCACAATTTTTATTTATCACATAAATAATAGCGATAACGGTAATTTTTGTTTATAACGTAGGATCAAATCGTGTTAGAAAAGCTATTAGAGAGAAGACTTTCGGTCGTGTACAAGAAAAAATTGGTACTCAAGTAGTGTTAGCACCGTTATTACCTGTAATAACACAGAATCAGTTTGAGATCATATTACCCAACAAATTTGAATCAGCTAACAAATCAGAAATAGCTAATAATACACGCATGAAAAAAAATAATTGTATTAACCTTATTAAGAGGGAGTTTAATTACCGTTGATAAATTTAAACCTAAATACCTTAATCGGTATATTGAAATTCGTCAACTTAGTCAACTGGTAAAGATAAGAAAAAAACCAAAAATTTATAAGCTAATCGTAGATGAAAAATGACAAATAATGTAAGTTTAAATTATAGGAAATAACGTCATCTTGAACTTTTAAAATTAGAATCTTCGCAAAAACAGGTTTTGGATTTTGAAGAAGAATCCCAACTTAACGATTATTCGTGTCTTTTAGACGGACATTTATATTGGTAACTACGCGAACAATATTTAAAATTATTAGAAAAAGTTCTTAATGAGAAAATTATTCTTTTAACGTTTTATGTTGAATTTAATATGGATAGAGGTATCTCAGACCCCAATTTTTTCCCCTCAACAATATACGAAAAATCAGTGAAATTTTCACATTTCATTATTGATATTTTAGAGTCTTCTGATTCATATTACGAACTCTTCGAGTTAGGTATTTCTAAAGAGGAATTTGATTTATATGAGGCGGAATTTCGAGGCTTTATTGAAAAAATTTATTAAGGAATAATCAAACAGATAAAAAAAGATATTATTATTGGATGTTAATTATGGTTTTAAATGATTGATTAAGTTTTAACCATAGGAACGTCTAAAGTATTTTTTTGTTTTATTAATACTTTTTCATTTCTTAACTTAAATTTTCCTCATCATTAATATTTATTAAATTTTGATTTTTAATTTATTTTTCTCTGCATGATTGTTTAACTTAAAAAGCCATAACTATGCAGCCCTTGACCTAAAAAGTTAACACCTAAGTAGCAGATCCACACCACAAAAAATCCTATAGATCCTAAAAATGCGGCTTTTTTTCCTATCCAACCTTGTGTTAATCTAGCATGTATATAAGCAGCAAAAACTAACCAGGTAATTAATGCCCAAGTTTCTTTAGGGTCCCAACTCCAATATGAGCCCCATGCTTCATTTGCCCAAACTGCACCAGCAATGATACCAATTGTTAAAAAGGGAAAACCCAACCCAATTGTTCTATAACTCCAACTGTCTATACTCTCAAGTAATTGCTTTTGGCTAATTTTTTCTTCACTTAAAGAATTAAATTTTTTTGTATTAGTGATAACTAAAAATAATATTGATAATAATGACCCTAAAATTAATGTTGAATAACTTAACATCATCATACTTACATGCATCATTAACCAGTTTGATTGTAAAGCTGGAACTAGTGGTGCAGCATTTTGCATAGGTTCAGGCAATATAAGACTGGCAAAACTAATTATTAGTAATGTAATTGGTAAGATGATTGCCCCAATTAATTTTGTTTTACTTTTTGTTTCTATAACTATTAATATAAAAAGTAGACACCAATCCAAAAATAAAAGTGATTCGTATAAATTGCTTAAAGGAAAATAACCAGAACTTATCCATCTTAAACCTAATAATAAAAATAGCAAAACATTTGCGGCGATAATTCCAATCCAGCACAAATTTTTCACGGTTGGTAATTTTGGGTATTTTAATGCTAACCAATAGCATAGCATTGTTTGAAGTAATATAAGGTATATCCCGTTTGCAAAACTTGTACTAGTTAACAAACTAATCCATAAGGTCATAATAAAAATTTAAGGTTTAAAATTATTCTGAAAATACTATTCTAAGTAAAATTACGCTTTTATTTAATATTTAACACTATTATATACCCCTTTAAAATTTTTTGTTAATTTTTTTTATTAACCTTTTATACTATATTTTTTTCCTTGAAACTTAACTCAGTACTTTAATATTCTTAAAGTAAATTTGGCATTACTAGACAAAATTTTGCTTTTTATCTACAATATTTAAAAGACATCTACTAGGGAATACATGTATATAAATATATAAATTTTGATAAACCAACAAAAACGTAAGTTTATAAATATAAAAAAGAAAGGGAGAATCTTTCGTGTTAGGTATATTAGGAAATAAGGTCGGAATGACTCAAATCTTTACAGAGAATGGAGATGCTAATGCTGTTACTGTAATAAAAGTTGGTCCCTGTACAATCACTCAAATAAAATCACTTGAAACTCATAGTTACAATTCGATTCAAATTGGTTACAAACAAGTTGCTAAAACAAAACTAACAAAACCTGAATTGGGACATTTAAAAAAGTCAAATATTATACCCCTAAAGTATTTAAAAGAATATGAAGTTCCAAATATTCAAGACTTTGAGTTAGGTCAAGTAATTAATGTGCAAAATTTTACAGTTGGTCAGTTTGTCGATATTACCGGCAAATCGATTGGTAAAGGTTTTGCCGGAAATCAAAAACGACATAACTTTGCCCGTGGTCCAATGACACACGGATCAAAAAATCATCGTGAACCGGGTTCAATTGGTCAAGGTTCGACCCCTGCTCGCGTTTTCCCAGGCAAAAAAATGTATGGAAGACTTGGTGGTCAACAAACAACGATATCTAATTTACAAATTTTAAAAATTGATACAGAAGAAAATTTATTGATTGTAAAAGGTGCTGTACCTGGTAAACCAGGCAATCTACTAAGCATTAAACCAACCAAACGAGTATAAAATAAAAAATTTAAAAATTTAGATCATCATCGCATAAATGGTTATTAGAACATTCGAATATCAAGTATTATCTAGTCTTGATATTAATCCAGAGAAATATAGATTTTTATATAAAGATAGCTTTCCTTTAATAGTTGCGGATAAGGCAAAATACGTGGTTCATCGCGCAATTAAAACTGCAAATAGAAATAGATCACAATTTACGAGTTCAACAAAAACAAGAAGCGAGGTTAGCGGTGGTGGTCGTAAACCTTGGAAACAAAAAGGAACGGGACGTGCACGTGCAGGTTCAAATCGTTCACCTCTTTGGCGAGGTGGGGGAGTTATTTTTGGTCCACGACCAAAATCTATCACTAAAAAGATAAATAAAAAAGAAAAACAATTAGCATTGCGTACGATTCTTTTTAATCGACAAAATCATTTTATTGTTGTTAATAATTTAGACTTTGCAAAAGCAAAAACAAGTGATTTTTTAAAAAGGTTAGTCACCGATACCAAGAAACAAACTTTGGTTATTTCCTCTAAACCAAATTTAAATTTAAAGTTATCTGTTCGAAATTTAAAAAATTTTAATTATATTCTAGCCGATCAATTAAATGTGACGGAAGTAGCAAAGGCTAAACGGATTATAACCGACGAATTATCATTTCAGGTTATAAAGGAGATATATTGTGATGCAAACTAAAGATTACACGTACACGACTGAAGATTTACGAATCATGCTTAATGCCATAAAATACCCTGTAATTAGTGACAAAGCAACACGTTTATTAGAAGGTAATAAATATACGTTTATGGTTGATCGCAAAACGGATAAATTTATAATAAAAAAAGTAATAGAGTTTATTTTTGACGTAAATGTAATTAAAATTAATACGCTTACACAACCCAATAAAAAACGTACCGTTGGTCGTTTTTCAGGTTATAAATCACGTTATAAAAAAGCAATCGTAACGTTAAAAGATGGTGATAGTATTAATTTATTTCCTGATATCTAAAACATAAGTTCAAAATAAAATTTATATGACTATACGGATTTTTAAACCAAATACACCTGGAACAAGAAATCGAGGTGTTTCTTCATTCAATGAAATTACGAAAAATAAACCCGAAAAAAATTTAACCGTTCCAAATCATCGTGTGCGTGGACGTAATAATCAGGGTCGAATTACAATTCGCCATCGTGGGGGCGGACATAAAAAATTATATCGATTAATTGATTTTAAAAGAAATAAATATAACATTTTAGGTCGTGTTGCTAGTATTCAATACGATCCCAACCGAAATGCACGTATTGCCTTAATAAAATATGAGGATGGTGAGAAAAGATATATTCTATATCCACAAAATTTGAAAGTCGATAGTTATATTTCATCTGGTTCTAGTGCTGAGATTGAAATCGGAAATAGTTTATCTTTAGCTGATATTCCATTAGGACTTGACGTTCATAATATCGAATTAACCCCGAAGCGTGGAGGTCAAATTGTTCGTGCCGCCGGTACAAGTGCCAAAATTCTTGCCAAAGAAGGTCAATATGTAACATTACGTTTACCGTCAAAAGAAATTCGTCTAGTTCGAAAAGAATGTTTTGCTACAATTGGTGTAGTCGGAAATAATGATTCAAGTAATATGACAATTGGAAAAGCAGGTCGAACACGCTGGTTAGGAATTCGTCCAACCGTTCGTGGAGTTGTTATGAATGCATGTGATCATCCACACGGAGGAGGAGAAGGACGTTCACCGGTAGGACGAAAACGACCAGTTACGCCTTGGGGTAAGCCTGCGCTTGGTGTCAAAACGCGCAATAATAATAAGCCAAGTGATATTTATATTGTAAGAAGAAGAAAATAAATATGGGACGCTCACTTCGTAAAGGCCCGTTTGTCGCATACCATTTATTAGAAAAGATTAATAAGATGAATGAAACGGGTAAAAAATCTACTGTTAAGACATGGTCACGTGCTTCAACAATTTTACCATCTATGGTAGGTCATACAATTGCTGTTTATAATGGAAAACAGCATATTCCAGTATTTGTATCAGATCAAATTGTTGGCCATAAATTGGGTGAATTTGCACCCACAAGAACTTTTCGTTCACATGTGAAAAGTGATAAAAAAGCACGCCGTTAAAATAAGTTTTATTAAATTTTATGATCGAAACTAATAACACAAGCACAGAAGCAAAAGCAGTGGGACGTTATATTCGTATGTCTCCTAGAAAAGTACGCCGTGTTTTAAACCAAATTCGAGGAAAAACTTATAAAGAAGCTTTAATGTTACTTGAATTTATGCCTTACAAAGCATGTGGTCCAGTTTGGCAGGTGATATATTCAGCCGCTGCCAATGCCGAACATAATTTCAACTTAAATAAAGAGAATCTTATAATAAGTGAAGCATTTGCTGATCAAGGTCCTGTTTTTCGCCGTTTTAGACCACGTGCGCAAGGTCAAGGATATGGTATAAGAAAACCGACTTGTCATATTGTAATAACAGTAAAAGAAAAAAGTTAATAATTTATTTAAATAAAAGGATATTCGTTTTGGGACAGAAAGTAAATCCATTAGGGTTTCGATTAGTAACGACGCAAAAACATCGTTCAGTTTGGTTTACCTCATTTGAAAACTATCCGGAATTAATCGAAGAAGATACAAATATTCGAACACTTTTTGATAAAAAAGCTAAAGATGCGGGAATTTCTAAAATTGAAATAAAACGTAATAGCAACTGCAATAAAATAGAGGTTATAGTGTACAGTGCGAGACCTGGTGTTTTAGTTGGTAATTCAGGTACTGAGTTAACAAATATTTATACGAGCTTGCAAAGATTAATTTCCACTAATCGCCATATTACTATTAATATTTGTGAAATAAAAAATCCTGACTCCGAAGCAATGTTATTAGGTGATTTTATAGTCGAACAATTAGAAAAAAGAATTGCGTTTCGACGTGCGGTTAGAAAAGCAATCTTACGTGCACAAGCTGCTAATGTACCTGGAATTAAAGTACAAGTCTCAGGTAGATTGAATGGTGCAGAAATGGCTCGAACAGAGTGGATTCGAGAAGGTCGGGTTCCGTTACAAACATTACGAGCTGATATTGACTATGCTGAAAAACGAGCAAATACTATTTATGGCGTACTCGGAATCAAAGTCTGGTTATTCAAAGGTGAAGTAATATAAATTATAGTTATTATTTATTGAACTTAAAAAATTTATGCTTAGTCCAAAAAGAACAAAATTTAGAAAACAACATCGTGGTCGTATGAAAGGGCGAGCATACCGGAATAATAAGGTCTCGTTTGGTGATTTTGGATTACAATCTCAAGAATGTGGGTGGATTACTTCGCGTCAAATTGAAGCAACACGTCGAACTATCACCCGTTCCATTAAACGTGGTGGGAAATTGTGGATTACTATTTTTCCAGATAAACCCGTCACTGCTCGTGCAGCTGAATCACGTATGGGATCAGGTAAAGGTGCTGTTGACTATTGGGTTGCTGTTATAAAACCAGGTACTATTTTGTTCGAATTAGGGGGGGTACCACTTGAATTAGCACAATTATCTATGAAATTAGCAGCCTATAAGCTGCCTGTTAAGACAAAATTTATTACACGAGAAAAGGATTAGTATGACTTTTTTTTTAAAACAAGCAGAAATGGGAAATATTTATTCGGGAGACGTGGAAAAAACGATATTGATTTTATCTCAAGAGTTAGTTGAATTAAGGATAAAAAAAATCACTCGTCAAGCTTTTAAGCCGCATGAATTTAAGCATAAAAAACGCCAAATATCCCAATTACTCACTTTACAAAATCTAAAGAATAAACAAAATTAATTAATTCGTTAGGAAATTTATGGCAATCAAGGAAAAAATCGGTACGGTAGTAAGCACTAAAATGGATAAAACAATTGTTATTACAGTTGAAGAGCGATACCCTCATCCCCTTTATGGTAAAACAGTAAAAAAAACCCGACGTTTTATGGCTCATGATGAAAAAAATGAATGTTTATTGGGCGCTAAAGTCATCATTTTCGAAACTCGTCCATTAAGTCGAAAAAAACGTTGGGTGCTAAAACAGATTTTAAATAAAACAAAAATTTCTAATTAAGAATCATGATTCAACCTCAGACATACTTAACGGTAGCTGATAACACTGGCGCAAGAAAAATTATGTGTATTCGAATTCTTGGAAATAATAAACAATACGGGACTATTGGTGATGTTATAATTGGTGTTGTTAAAGAAGCAACACCAAACATGCCGGTTAAGCGTTCGGATATTGTTCGTGCCGTTGTTGTTCGAACACGCCAAACATTACGTAGAAAAGATGGAATGAGTATTCGTTTTGATGACAATGCGGCTGTTATAATAAATAAAGAAAATAACCCAAGGGGCACTCGAGTTTTTGGGCCCATTGCACGCGAAATTCGGGATAAAAGTTTTACAAAAATTGTTTCATTAGCCCCTGAAGTATTGTAAGGAATTAAAAATGAAAAAAATTAAAATTGGTGATAATGTCAAAGTAATCTTAGGCAAAGAAAAAGGACAGATCGGAAAAATTAAGAGCCTATTTTATAAAAAAGGAAAGGTTATTATTGAAGGTATAAATACAAAAACTAAACATGTAAAACCTTCAAAAAAAGATGAAGTTGGAAAAGTTGTTCAATTTGATGCTCCATTAGATATTTCTAACATTATGTTATGTGATGAAAACGGAACAGCGAGTAAAGTTGCCATCAAAATTCAAGAGGGTAAAAGAGTTCGAATTTTTAAAAAAACACAAAAATTAATATCATAAATTAAAAACAAATGGTACAAAAGTTTAAAAATTTATACGAGGAAGAGGTTATTCCATACTTAAAAGATAATTTTAAGTATTCTAACATTCATCAAATTCCACGTATTGAAAAAATTCAAATTAATCGTGGATTGGGTAGTTTAGCTCAAAATACAAAAATACTTAAAAAAAGTGTTGAGGAATTTCGTTCAATTACAGGACAGCAGCCACTTGTAACCAAAGCAAAAAAATCGATTGCTGGCTTTAAGCTACGTGAGGAGATGGAATTAGGTGTTACCGTTACTTTACGTCGTCAACGCATGTATTCCTTTTTAGATCGACTAATAAATTTAGCATTACCAAGAATTCGAGATTTTCAAGGTCTAGATCCCAAAAAATTTGATAAATTTGGGAATTACACTTTTGGTATTACTGATCAATTAATATTTCCAGAAATTGAATATGAAAATGTCGATCAAAGTTTAGGGTTTAATATTACTATAACAACTTCAGCTCAAACTTCAAAAGAAGGTTTAGCTTTATTGAAAAAAATGGGTCTCCCATTCCGTGATTAAATTGTTATTAAGAGGAAAAATATCGAATGATAAATGATACAATTTCAGATATGTTAACGCGCATACGTAATGCTAATAATGCGCAGCATTTTGTAGTTAAAGTTCCGTTTACGAAAATTACAAATAGCATTGCAATTATTTTGAAAGAAGAAGGGTTTATTAAGGATTTTCAAATTACAAAAAATAATTTTAATGTTATTCTCATATCCCTAAAATATGTTGATAAAAGACGCAAACCCGTAATCACGTCACTAGGACGAATTAGTAAGCCTGGGCTACGTATTTATAAATCTTCTAATGAAATACCCGTTGTTTTAGGAAATTTAGGGATATGTCTTATTTCTACGTCACAAGGTATTATGACAGGTAAAAATGCTAAATCTTTAAAAATTGGCGGCGAAATTTTATGTGAAATTTATTAAATTTGGTAATTAAACCATGAATTTAAAATAAGGAATTCGATTGTTAAAACTGAATCAAATTAAAAAATTAATTTTGTTAAATATTAAGGATAATTTATGTCACGTGTAGGAAAGTTACCTATTGTTGTACCACCAAATGTTAACATTACATTAGAAGATCGAAAAATCACAGTTAAAGGACCAAATGGTAGTTTGAATTTAGTTATCCCTGACGGAGTGTCAGTTAAATTAAGTGAAAATATAATCACTTGTGGAAAAACGGAAGAAAGTATTAGTGCACGTGAAAAATTTGGTTTATTACGCGCTTTATTAAATAACATGGTTAAAGGAGTTAGAATTAAATTCGAGAAAAAACTTCAAATGATCGGAGTTGGTTATAAAGCTCAAGTCCAAAATAAACAACTAACTTTAAATATTGGGTATAGTCATCCAATCTTATTTACAATTCCTGAAAATTTGGAAGTTAGCGTTGAGACAAATACAAATTTAACCATAAAAGGTGCGGATAAAGAAAGTGTTGGATTATTTGCGGCGAAAATTCGTGCAACCCGTCCACCAGAACCCTATAAAGGTAAAGGAATTCGCTACACAAATGAAGTTGTTTTACGTAAAGCTGGAAAATCTGGTAAGTAAACAATAAATTATTTGAAATAATTTATTAACTAATTTAAAAAAATATGTTAAATTTTCAAGAAAATAAAGAAAAAACTGCACGACCTACAAAATCTCGAGTTCAAAATCAAAATAAAGAAAAATGGAATGAACGTGTTGTTCAAATAAACCGTGTAACAAAGGTTTGTAAAGGTGGTAAAAAACTTAGTTTTCAAGCAGTAGTAATTCTTGGGAATGAAAATGGTCAAGTGGGAGTAGGTGTTGGTAAAGCAGATGACGTTATAAATGCGATTACTAAAGGTATTAGTGATGCACGTCGAAATCTTATTACGGTTCCCATTACTAAAACACAAACTATTACACATTTAACTGTTGGTAATGTTGGGGCTTGTTCTATTTTAGTTAAGCCGGCCGCTCAAGGTACTGGAGTAATTGCCGGTAGTTCCACAAAAACCGTTTTAGAATTGGCTGGGATTAAAAATATTTTATCAAAACAATTAGGAGCTGGTAATATATTAAATAATGCACGTGCAACAATTTGTGCCTTAGAAAATTTAAAAACTCCCGAAAAGGTTGCTTTTGAACGTAATCTACCTTTGGAGAAATTTTACTCATAATTCATAAAAGTATCTAATGCAAGTTTTAACAAAAGATAATTTAAAAAAAAAAATAATTTTTACAATTTTCATTATTATCATAATAAGAATTGGAAATTTTATTCCGATACCAAACGTTGATCAACGTTATCTTGTAAATGTATTAAACTCTACTCCTTCCTTAAAACCTTTTTTCAATGGTGAAAATTTAATTTTAAGTGTATTTAGCTTAGGAATTCTTCCGAATATTAATGCATCCATCTTAGCGCAACTTTTAACAAATGCTATCCCATTTCTTGAGAAATTACAAAAAGAAGAAGGTGAAAGTGGACGTCGTCAAATAAAACAATATACGCGCACATTAACTCTAATTTTAGCGATATTTGAAAGTTTGTCAATTTCGTTTTCATTACGTCCAACTCTTTTCAATTGGAGTCTTGATATTTGTTTTCAAATTACCTTAGTTTTAACCACTGGATCTATGATTGTTTTATGGTTAAGCGATTTAATTACTGAAAATGGTATTGGTAATGGATCATCTCTTTTGATAAGTTTAAATATTTTATCAACATTACCCAACACAATAACAACGATTTTAGAATCAGGTAAATTATTTTCAATTGGTGTAAGCTTTTTGAACTTTACACTTTTAATAGTTGGAATAGTTTATGTTCAAGAAGCCGTCCGATCAATATCTCTTGTTTCGGCTAAACAATTATTTGTGCAACAAAATACCGGAGCGCGTTCTAAATCTTTGAAAGCTTTTATTCCATTAAAAATTAATCAGGGTGGAGTTATGCCCGTTATTTTTTCATCAACATTTTTAACATTTTTAACTGTTATTATTAATTATGTTATAAATTTACAAATATTACCAATTAGCTTAAATAATACTGTGTTTCTTTCTATCTTTTATGGAGCCATTAATTTTCTTTTAATATTAGCCTTTAGTTTATTTTATTCAAGTTTAATCTTAAATCCAAAAGATATAGCTAAAGAATTAAATAAAATGGCTGTAACAATTCCGGCAGTTCGACCAGGCAAGCAAACAGCCGCTTTTTTAAAGAAAATAATTGATCGTTTAGCTTTATTAGGTGCATTATTTATAGCTATTTTAGTAACAATTCCAAATATTCGTAGTTCATACGGATTAGGTGTTACTTCTTTACTTATTTTAGTTGGTGTTACCGTCGAGACAACGCGTCAAATACAGACCTTGTTATTATCAAAATTTTATTAAACTTATTTCCTATTAATATATGAAAGTTCGTCCTTCTGTTAAAAAAATATGTAAAGATTGTCGGGTTATTCGTCGAGATGGTGTAATTCGGGTTATTTGTAAAAATCCAAAACATAAACAACGACAAGGTTAATTTAAAATCAAAGGAGTATTAAAGTGGTACGTATTGCAGGTATTGATTTACCCAGAGCGAAAAGAATAGAATATGCGTTAACAAAAATCTATGGAATTGGGATTGTAAGTTCCCAAAATATTTTGGCAAAAGCTAATATTGATCTAAATGTTCGAACATTCGACTTGACAGATGAAAATGTTAGTTTAATTCGTGAAATTCTAGAAGCGGAATATATTGTTGAAAGTGATTTACGAAGAAAAGTTAGTTTAAATATTAAACGTTTATCAGAAATTAATTGTTTACGTGGTAAGCGTCATCGTCTACAGCTTCCGTTACGTGGTCAACGTACACGAACAAATGCTCGAACAAGACGTGGTTCAAAAAAGACTGTCGCAGGTAAAAAGAAATAAATTTTAATTTATTAACAAAATAAATTCATGTTAGCAAAACTAAAAACATCTACTACAAAAAAAGCAAAACTAAAAATTGTCGCTGGAGTAGTTCATATTAATTCAACTTTTAATAATACAATTGTTACAATTACGGATTCTAACGGTAATACAATTTCTTGGTCTTCAGCTGGTAGTACAGGTTTTAAAGGTGCGAGAAAAGGAACTCCATTTGCTGCCCAAACTGCTTCTGAAGCCGCGACTTCGGCAGCTGTCAGTTTGGGTTTAAAAACTGTCGAAATTTTAGTGAAAGGTCAAGGTTCTGGTCGTGAGACGGCTATTCGAGCAGTTCAGAATGGGGGCTTAGAAATAACCGCGATAAAAGATATAACTTCGGTTCCACATAATGGTTGTAGACCTCCCAAAAAACGTAGAGTTTAATTAATTTAATTAAAAAGTAAACGTGGAATTAAAATTTAAGTACATCAAATCAAGTGTTCAGGAATCAGGTCATTCCGTAGGTCATTTTATCATGTCCAATTTAAGCCCGGGCCAAGGTTTAACAATTGGTAATGCTTTACGTAGAGTACTTTTATCAAATATTGAAGGAATAGCGATTACCGCAATTCGAATTCCTGGAGTCGCACATGAATTTTCAACCATTTCTGGTATGCGTGAAGATATTCTTGAGCTTTTATTGAATTTAAAACAAACTATTTTAAAAACCGAAACAAAAGAATTGATTTCGGGTAAAATTTGTTTAGATGGTCCTGGAATTATTACGGCCAATTCAATAAAATTTGATTCGGATGTTAGAGTTATTAATCCGAATCAATATATTGCGACAATTGCGACAAATACTAAAATTGAGTTGGATATAATAGCAGAACGGGGCACTGGTTATCGTTTTGGGGATCAATGTGAACAACATTATCGTGATTTCTTAAACATTGATGCAATTTTTATGCCTGTTATTAAAGTTAATTATAAGATAAATAATGTTTATCTTAGTTACAATAAAACAACCGAATCTTTAATTCTAGAGATTACAACCAATGGTAGTATTACTCCTGAAAAAGCATTAAGTGAAGCGGCACAAAAATTAATGCTTTGGTTTAGCAATTTAACCCAGGAAGAAGATTTAAAATTAGAAAGTGTCAAATTTCAACAACCAATCTCACCACCTGAAATCATTTTAATTGAAGAGCTTCAATTACCTGTTAGGGCCTACAATTGCCTTAAGCGTTCAGGTATTAATTCAGTTGATGAATTACTGAAATACTCACAAGAAGATATTAAAGAAATTAAAAATTTTGGAAAAAAATCAGCAGAGGAAGTTTTTCAAGCTTTAAAAAATAAATTTAATATTATTCTTCCTTCTTTAAAATCTTAAAAATTTAGATAATAATAAAATTAAAATTATGAAAGATACGTTTATACCATCAAAAACTTATATACTAAAAAAATGGTATATTATTGATGCTCAAGATCAGACATTAGGACGTTTGGCTACTAAAATTAGTAAAGTATTAATAGGAAAAGAAAAAACAACATTCACACCATTTTTGGAGACTGGTGATAATATTATTGTTATAAATGCTGAAAAAATTAATGTTACGGGGAATAAAGAAAAACAAAAATTTTATCGTAATCATTCTGGTAGACCTGGTGGTATGCGAGTTGAATCATTTTCAAATTTACGTGACCGACGACCGGAAAAAATTATTGAACATGCGGTAAAAGGTATGTTGCCTAAAGGATCATTGGGGCGAAAAATTTATACAAATTTAAAAGTTTATAAAGGACCTGAACATCCACATACTGCCCAAACTCCAGAATTATTAAATTTATAAAAGAATTAAAAATGAATACGGATAAAATTATATCGTACGGAATTGGACGACGTAAACAGGCAATAGCTCAAGTTATTTTAAAACCTGGTAATGGTAAATTAACAATTAATGAAAAAATGGGAAGTTTATATCTTCAAAATAATTCATATTATCTTCAAAAGATTAATAATCCGTTTTTGATATTAGGGATTGAGAATACGTATGATATTAATATAAAGACTAGTGGAGGTGGTTTAACAGGTCAAACTGATGCTATTTCATTAGGAATTGCACGGGCTTTAACAAAACTTACGTCAGATAATCGAGGGATTTTAAAAAAAGCTGGTTTACTTACACGTGATTCACGCATTAAAGAAAGAAGAAAATATGGTTTGAAAAAAGCTCGTAAAGCTTCTCAATTTTCAAAACGCTAACTTTAATTATAACAAATTTATACTATTTTTAATAAATATGCCAAAAAAAGATATCCATCCAAAATGGTTTGAAGAAAGTCAAGTTTATTGTGATGGGCAATTAATCATGACAACAAGTTCAACAAAACCAGATTTATTTGTAGATATTTGGTCTGGAAATCATCCTTTTTATACTGGTTCGGTAAAAACTTTAGATACGGAAGGGCGTGTTGAACGCTTTATGAAAAAATATGGTTCTGAAAATTAACTATTTGTCGAATTATTAAAAAAAAATGCCAACAATACAACAATTAGTTCGTTCACCACGTGTAACACTTATTACAAAAACGAAATCACCTGCTTTAAAAAATTGTCCACAACGTCGAGGTGTTTGCACTCGAGTATATACAACTACACCTAAAAAACCAAATTCGGCTATTCGAAAAGTAGCTCGTGTTCGCTTAACGACTGGTTTCGAAGTCACTGCTTATATTCCTGGTGTAGGACATAATCTACAGGAACATTCAGTTGTTCTTCTCCGTGGAGGTCGTGTAAAAGATCTTCCCGGCGTTCGTTATCACATTATTCGTGGTGCATTAGATAGTGGTGGAGTAAAAAATCGTACTCAAGGTCGATCAAAATATGGGGTTAAAAAACCTAAAAAAGATTAAAAAAGATTAAAAAAGATTATTAAAAATTTATGTCAAGACGTAGTATTGTAAAAAAACGTTATCCTGTTGCTGATTCAAAATACAATAGTTTTTTAGTTAGTTTATTAAGTGCTCGTATATTAAAAAAAGGTAAAAAACGACTGGCCGATTCTATTATTTCAGAAACATTTGAGTTAGTAAGAGAAAAAACGGGTTCAGAACCCGTTCAAATTTTTGAAACTGCGGTAAAAAATACTACACCTCTTGTTGAAGTTAAGGCTCGCCGTATTGGTGGTTCAACTTATCAAGTTCCTCTAGAGGTTGGACGTTATCGTGGCACAACATTAGCTTTAAGGTGGTTAATTAAAGCAGCAAATACAAGATCGGGTCGAACAACTTCCTTAAAACTCGCAAGTGAAATTATTGACGCGTCAAATGGTATTGGAAATGGTGTCCGAAAACGTGAAGAAACACACAAAATGGCTGAAGCTAATAAAGCATTTGCTCATTTTAGATACTAAATTTTTTAGTAATTAAAAAATTGCCAAAAGTAAATAAATTTATTTCTAATTTTAAAATAAAAAGGAATTCTAAAAAATGGCTCGTGAAAAATTTGAACGCAGTAAACCACATGTAAATATTGGAACAATTGGTCATGTTGATCATGGAAAAACAACATTAACGGCTGCTATTACAGCCGTATTATCAACAATTGGTAATTCAACTTTAAAGAATTATGCAGATATTGATGCAGCACCTGAAGAAAAAGCTCGTGGTATTACTATTAATACTGCCCATGTAGAGTATGAGACGGAAGATCGTCATTATGCTCATGTAGACTGTCCAGGTCACGCGGATTATGTAAAAAATATGATTACAGGGGCAGCACAAATGGATGGTGCAATTTTAGTTGTTTCGGCAGCCGATGGTCCAATGCCTCAAACACGTGAACATATTTTATTAGCTAAACAAGTTGGTGTGCCAAATATTGTTGTATTTTTAAATAAGGAAGACCAAGTTGATGATGAGGAGTTAATTGAATTAGTTGAATTAGAAGTTCGTGAATTACTTTCAAATTATGATTTTCCAGGCGATGATATCCCAATTGTTCCAGGTTCAGCATTACAAGCTTTAGAAACTGTAATTGCTACTCCGAGTGTTGCACGTGGTGATAATAAATGGGTTGATAAAATTTTTAAGTTAATGGATGAGGTTGATCAATACATTCCAACTCCAGTAAGAGATACTGAAAAAACATTCTTAATGGCTGTTGAAGACGTTTTCTCGATCACAGGGCGTGGTACAGTTTCGACGGGTCGAATTGAACGTGGTATTGTTACTGTAGGTGATACGATTGAAATCGTAGGATTAGGTGATACCCAAACTACAACTGTAACTGGCGTTGAGATGTTCCAGAAGACATTAGATTCGGGAATGGCTGGTGACAACGTTGGAATTTTATTACGTGGTGTCCAAAAATCTGATATCGAACGAGGAATGGTTTTAGCTAAGCCAGGAACTATAACACCTCATACAATTTTTGAAGGTGAGGTTTATATTTTAACTAAAGAGGAAGGTGGTCGTCACACTCCATTTTTTACTGGTTACCGTCCTCAATTTTATGTAAGAACAACTGATGTTACGGGTAATATTAAAGCTTTTACATCAGATGATGGTGAAGACGTAGAAATGGTAATGCCTGGTGATAGAATTAAAATGACAGCTGAATTAATTTCGCCAATTGCTATTGAATCAGGAATGCGATTTGCTATTCGTGAAGGTGGCCGTACAATTGGTGCGGGTGTTGTATCAAAAATTTTAATATAAATGGTATTAGTTATTTTTAAATATGAAAGAAAAAATACGAATTAATCTGGAATCCTTTAATCATGAATTATTAGATACTTCATGTCAACAAATTATAGAAAAAATTCAAACAACTAATTCAAAAATTATTGGTCCTATCCCTTTACCAACTAAAAAACGCATTTATTGTGTACTTCGATCACCACATGTTAATAAGGATTCACGAGAACATTTTGAGATTAGAATTCATAAACGAATTTTAGATATTTATCCATCATTATTTGATTACGATAATCAATTATTAATAAATATTAATTTACCATCTGGTGTAACAACTAATATAGTTTGGAAATAATACTATTTAATATTTAAAATATAAAGATCTAAAAGAGATAATAATCAAACTTATTCTTCTTGAATTATTTGAAGTCTGCTTCATAATTTTTGAGTTTTACTAAAACTTTAAATAAAACAAATCATGAACATGCTATTAAAATTTATATTTAGTAGCATGTTCATGATTTTTTAAACTAGAATGATATGTGTATACACATATTTATATGTAAGAAAGTTAAATCATTTGTTTTTGAATTTAGGAGACCTAAATTAAATGGGACTACCTTGGTATCGAGTTCATACAGTAGTATTAAATGACCCGGGTCGATTAATTGCGGTGCATTTAATGCATACTTCACTTGTTGCAGGATGGGCCGGTTCAATGGCTCTTTATGAATTAGCTATTTTTGATCCTTCAGATCCAGTTTTAAATCCAATGTGGCGTCAAGGTATGTACGTAATGCCATTTATGACGAGATTAGGTATTACGGATTCTTGGGGTGGTTGGAGTATTACTGGTGAAAGCGTTTCAAATCCGGGATTATGGAGTTTTGAAGGTGTTGCATTAACACATATTGTTTTATCAGGCCTTTGTTTCCTAGCCGCTATTTGGCATTGGGTCTATTGGGATTTAGAATTATTTCGTGATCCACGTACAGATGAACCAGCATTAGATTTACCAAAAATTTTTGGTATTCATCTATTTCTATCTGGTCTTTTATGTTTCGGTTTTGGTGCTTTCCATGTAACTGGATTATTTGGTCCAGGTATTTGGGTATCAGATGCTTATGGAATTACTGGAAAAGTTCAGCCTGTTGCTCCGTCTTGGGGCCCCGATGGTTTTAACCCATTCAGCGCAGGTGGTGTTGCATCACACCATATTGCAGCAGGTACTTTAGGTATTTTAGCGGGTATCTTTCATTTAACAGTTCGTCCACCACAACGTTTATATCGTGCCTTACGTATGGGTAATATTGAAACTGTATTATCAAGTAGTATTTCAGCCGTTTTCTGGGCTGCATTTATTACATCAGGTACAATGTGGTATGGAAGTGCAACTACACCGATTGAATTATTTGGTCCCACACGTTATCAATGGGATAGTGGTTATTTTCAACAGGAAATTGAACGTCGTGTTGAATCATCAATTTCGGAAGGTTTATCTGAGCGTGATGCTTGGTCACGAATTCCAGATAAATTAGCATTTTATGATTATATAGGTAATAACCCAGCGAAAGGTGGTTTATTCCGCTCTGGTCCTATGAATAAAGGTGATGGTATTGCTGAATCATGGTTAGGGCATCCAATTTTCCGTGATAAAGAAGGTCGTGAATTAACAGTTCGTCGTATGCCAGCATTCTTTGAGACTTTTCCAGTAATTTTAGTTGATAAAGATGGTATTATTCGTGCTGATATCCCATTCCGTCGTGCAGAATCAAAATATAGTATTGAACAAGTTGGTGTAAGAGTAGATTTTTACGGTGGTAAATTAAATGGACAATCATTTAAAGACGCTCCAACGGTTAAAAAGTTTGCTCGAAAAGCTCAACTTGGTGAAGTATTTGAATTTGATCGTACTAGTTTAGAATCCGATGGTGTATTTCGTAGCAGTCCACGTGGTTGGTACACTTATGGTCACGTTAATCTAGCATTATTATTTTTCTTCGGTCATTTATGGCATGGTGCTCGTACATTATTCCGAGATGTATTTACGGGTATCGGTGCAGAAGTTACAGAACAAGTTGAATTTGGTGTTTATACAAAATTAGGGGATCGTTCAACGCGCAAGCAAGGTGCGGTTTAAACTTTAGTTTTAAAACATAAATAAATATTTAACAAAGGATCAAATATGGAAGCATTAGTATACGCCTTTTTACTAATTGGAACATTAATCGTTCTATTCTTTTCCGTTTTCTTTAGAGAAACTCCACGTGTACTTGATAAGTAAGATATATTAAATCATATTAAAGAGTATTTTAAGAATACTCTTAAGGTTTATTTAATCTTCGTGCTCTTCGAATGGATCAGTTAATGATTTTGAACCAGGTCCAAATGCACTATAAATCGAATACCCTGTAACACCTAGTAATAAACTTGAGACAAATACGATGAGAATTGTTGCTGTTTCCATATTTCATTAAAAATTAAATTCTTTTGATGTATTATAACATCTATTATTGTTTGAAATAGGGAATATTATCTAAAATATTTTACATTTAACCTAAATTATGGCTTTAAGAACAAGATTAGGCGAAGTCCTACGCCCACTAAATGCAGAATATGGTAAGGTTGCTCCAGGTTGGGGAACTACACCAATTATGGCTGTAACAATGGCTTTATTTCTCGTATTTTTACTAATTATTCTTCAAATTTACAATTCATCGTTGATTTTGGACAACGTTGATGTAACTTGGTCAAACTTACCGTAACTATATAAAATAAATTTATTATATAGTTTTTTAGTCTTAAGAAATTCTTTTTAAGACTAAGCATTCTATTAAGCTGATTTTTAAAATTTTTTATGTATTACGGTTGGGGGGACTTGAACCCCCACAAGATAACTCACTAGAACCTAAATCTAGCGCGTCTACCAATTCCGCCACAACCGCATATCGACAACGATTATGCCAATATTTTTATTATTTGTCTAGTTTATAAATTTACTCTGACGTCTGACTTTTTTCGCTTGTTTCTAAACTATATATAAAACTAGTTGATTTCCCTTTAAGAACAGAATTCGCTAATGAAAACGCTTTTTGTGCCTGCATATTTGCTTTATTTATCCAAGTAGCGCGTCTTGAATTTTTTTTAGATCGTGATGTTCTCTTTTTTGGTACAGCCATTTGATTTTATTTATTAAATTAAATATAATTATTTTATTGTAACTGATTATAACAAAAATTACTACATTTTCAAAGATCGTAATTTTTTAATTTCAGTACGTAGTAAAAAAATATGATGAATTTGACGGTTTATTAAATAATTGCTGATTCTCATTTTAAATCATAAAACACATAGTTTCTACTATTTCCCACAAAAACGAATAATTAGAAATTTACCTCACATTTATCATCATAAAAAATTTTAAATCAAGTATTTAACTTAAATGCTCTGTGATTCACTATAATAGATAAAAGTCTCGAGTGAAAAAAATTATTTATAAAGAAATTTTAAAATGACAAGTCCAAAGCCCAATTCCGATGGTAAAACGAAGCTAATAATAGGAATTTCATTTCTTATTATTCCTTGTGATTGTGCTTCTTTTCTCATAAATAAGATTTTATTAAAAGTGATTACCTCATAATAATGTAATAATATTATTCGAATATTATTATCTTATAACAAATTAAATAGGCCGGGTTGGATTTGAACCAACGTAGGTGAAACCAGCGGATTTACAATCCGCCCCCTTTAACCACTCGGGCACCGACCCTATTATTTTCATATAACACTACTATATAGGTAAACTAAAAAAAAACAAGTAAAGTTTTTTTTAAGTTTTTAATTTAAGCTGTAGTTCTTTTAAAAATACCAATCATTTGGGAATTACTTTTGCCTGGTGCAACCATTGGGTAACAATTCTCATTTTCTGTTACAATTACTTCAATTAAGGCAGGTCCTTTAAAATTAATGGCTTCTGCAAAATTATTAATTAAATCTTCTTGATTTTCGAATTTAAAACTTTTAAGTCCATATGAATTTGCTAAAAGACCGAAATTTGGTGCCCCTTTTTCCATGTTAGAGTGTGAATAGCGTTTATCATAAAAAGATTCTTGCCATTGGCGTACCATTCCTTGCCAATGATTATTTACTATGATAATTTTAATTGGTAAATTATATTGGGAAATTGTTCCTAACTCTTGTAAATTCATTTGAAAACTTGAATCACCTGTTATACAGATTATTTTTTCATTCGGAAATGCAATTTGTACGCCAATTGCGGCTGGTACCCCAAATCCCATTGTTCCCAATCCGGCACTTGAAACCCAATGTCGTGGTTCACATTTCATAAATTGTGCTGACCACATTTGATGTTGTCCTACATCGGTTGTAATAAAAGCATTTGGTAAAATTCTACTTACTTGACTTATTACTTCCTGCGGTGAAATTGTTTGGTTAGTTCCTGGAATTAATAAAGGAAAACTTTTTTTCCATTTAGAAATTCGTTCACGCCATGGAAGTGTTTGATTACAACTATATTTACCTCGATTCATTTGTTCTTTAATTAGCTCTTGAAGAATTAATTTTACATCTCCCACCAGCACGATTTCCGGTGTTCTATTTTTCCCAACTTCCGCCGGGTCAATATCAATATGAATAACCTTAGCATTACAAGCAAATTCTTCTAATTTGCCTGTCACTCGATCATCGAAACGTGTTCCAACAGCAATTAATAAGTCACATCCACTTACCGAATAATTGGCGTATACAGTCCCATGCATACCTAACATCCCTAATGCTAAAGAATGGTTTTCATTAAAAGAGCTTTTGCCCATTAAGGTTGTTGTAATAGGAATTTTAAAAAATTCAACAAATTCTTTTAGTTCTTTTTCGGAATTTGAAGTGATTGCTCCACCTCCAACGTATAATAATGGTTGAGTGGCTTCAGTCATTGAATCTAATACCTGACAAATTTGTTTTCTTGTTGTTTTAAATTCATAACGATAGCCACGATATTTATTTATTTGTTTTTGTTTGATAGGTGTATATTCATCTAATTCTTCTAAACCAACATCTTTTGGAATATCAATAAGAACTGGCCCTGGACGTCCATTTTGGGCGATAAAAAATGCTTCAGCCACAATTTTTGACAATTCTTTTGTATCCCGAACAACATACGAATGTTTCGTGATAGGTAAGGTAATTCCATAAATATCGGTTTCTTGAAAAGCATCAGTTCCAATAAAAAATCTCCCAACCTGTCCGGTGATAATAACCAATGGAATCGAATCCATTTGGGCTGTTGCTATACCTGTAACAAGATTTGTTGCTCCCGGTCCTGAAGTCGCAAAACAGACACCAATTTTTCCCGTTGAACGTGCATATGCATCGGCTGCATGAATAGCAGCTTGTTCATGCCTTACTAAAAAATGTTGAATTAATTTTTGTTGTTCCCATAAATATAACTCGTTATATATAGGTAAAATTGCACCACCCGGATAACCAAAAATATGCGTTGTACCGTTTCTAATTAAACTATCTAGTAATACAAATGCGCCAGTCTTTTTTGAAAATTTAATTTTTTTATGTGTCATGTATTGAGTCTAATTACTAATTAATTTTTAGATATTTAGCATTGATACTATAGTGAGACTAAAAATAACAAAGGTCAAAATTAGCATAATTATTACAAAAATTTGATTAGTTAAATTTTTTTTTCCAATCTTAAACAAAGGATTTAATAAAATAACAATTAGACCACTAACACTTGTAATTAAAAATCTTGGGTAACGAGTAATATTTTCCCAAAAAATATTCATAAGAGATTCCTTTTTAAAATCGTTTCATTTTTACTAAATTTTAGCTTTAAACTAGCAGTTAGGTATTCCAAATTTTATAATAGACATAATATACTATATTTTGCTGAATTTTGTAGATTTGATCAATATTTAATAGAGAATTTTCATTATTTTAACTTTTCATTGTAGTTTAAACTTTTTACATAAATTTTTATATTAATTTATTAAGTGCTATATTTTAAAAAATTTCAAATTAGAATTACAGTTTGCTTCATTTTGACATTTGTTTAACGTAGTTCTTTATTTATTTTATTAAGGAGGTAATACATTATTGTTATATATTATAAGAAATTTTTTTAGTTACAAATACGGTCTGACGGGTGCAATTTTAGAAAACACAGCCTTAAGAATAAACGAAATGGTCATGAGTATCTTTGGGTCCATCTTGATCAAAAAATCGATAATCTGGAAGTAAACTAACACTTTAATTTATTTTTTAATAAGTATTGCATTAACTTAGAATAAACCTAAAAAATAGAAAATTTATCTATATTTTTGTAAAAAAATCACGCAAATTTACTACGTAGAAGCTAACGTTAACTCTTAAAAATTTATAAATTGGGTGGAAATTATACTAATCTACTTAAAACTTATTTCTAACTTTTAACTTAGCTTCAATTTTCACCCAATAAGTTAATAATATTTTTTTGTATTTCGTTCTAAACTTTTAATTGTATTGAATTAAGGTGATTAAATTCCAGAGCCTTAATTGATTCAATGTTATGGATTTTTACTACTCTTTGCTGAAAACTCAATCTCTGCTTTGAAATTAACCCTTCTGAATGGAACTACCGAATTAGTTGTGATTTTTGAAATTTAAATTTGGATTGTCTCAATTACATTCTGTTTAACAATATTTTCAATGTCTGATTTAGCTATATTGGCATATCTTAAATTATGTTAGTGAATGACTTTTAATTTTATTAGTAAATTACTATTAAAAAAAATAGACCTGTAGTTTAACCTTCTAAAATATTTTTATAATATTATTCATTTATACTAATATTTATTAAGTTTTATTATTATATTTTTTATAAGATAGTAATCTTAAAATTATTTTCTAACCCTAATTAGATAAAATTTTTACTACGCCAACTTTATAACTTGTACTTCGCTATTTTTTCAATTATGATAGGGTGAAAAGATTAGATACAACTTTGTTAACTTATTAAATTATTAAATTCGGAGATTTATAATGTCACGATATCGTGGACCTCGCTTACGTATTGTTCGAAAATTAGGTGTTTTACCCGGATTTACAACAAAAATAACTACACGAAATTTTCCACCTGGACAACATGGCCCTAGTAAAGCTTCTAAAAAAAATGCTACAACGGATTATGGTATCCGTTTACAAGAAAAACAAAAATTACGTTTTAATTACGGTGTTTCTGAGAAACAACTATTCTTATATGTAAAAGAAGCACGTAGATTACGTGGTGCAACTGGAACATTAATTCTTCAGTTATTAGAAATGAGATTAGAAAATATTATTTATCGATTAGGTTTTGCACCAACAATTCCAAGCGCACGTCAATTTGTTAGTCACGGCCATATTTATGTAAATGGTAAAAAACTAAATATTCCAAGTTTCCAATGTAAACCCAATGATATTATTTCAATTAGACAAAATAATCAATCGATTGACTTTGCGAAAAAGCATGTTGAGGTTTCAAGTTTTAATAATTTATCTAGTCATCTTGAATTAGATAAAGAAAAATTAGTTGGTAAGGTTAAATCGATTATTTCACGTGAAGAAGTAAATCTTAATATTAATGAGTTATTAATTGTGGAGTTCTATTCTCGTAAGTAACTATTTTAAAATATTACCCCTAAAATTTTATGACGTAGAAAGGTTATTAGGTAAGGAATCTTTAAGTGCGCAATTATATATTATCAGTTTTAGTTGAAGATGAGTCAGGTGTCCTAAGTCGAATTTCAGGTTTATTTGCACGTCGCGGATTTAACATTACCAGTTTAGCCGTAGGTCCAGCCGAAAAAATTGGTCTTTCTCGAATTACGATGGTTTTAAGTGGCGATCCCCATACAATGGATCAATTAACGAAGCAACTCTATAAACTTATTAATGTTTTAAAGGTTGAAGATTTATCTACTTTTACTTGTGTTGAATGTGAAATTATGTTGATAAAGGTTGGTCTTCAAAAAGAATTTCGACAAGAAGTTTTAGATATTTCACGTACATTTCATGCAAAAATTGTTGATTTGGCAAGTGAATCTCTAATTTTAGAAGTAACTGGTGATACTCAAAAAATGGTTGCTCTTGAAATCTTATTATCTAAATTTGGAATTATTCAAATTGCGCGAACCGGAAAAATTGCTTTAGTTCGTGATTCGGGTTTCCATTCATAAAAATATTTACCAAAATAAATTAAAGTTTTTAATTTACTTTTGGTATGATATATTTTTAACTTAAATTGGGTTAAGTTTAAAATTAGAACAAATATTTTGCGTTAGAGTGGCCAAATAAAATTAAAAATTTTCAACATATAAATATAAATAAAAAAGTAATTTATCATTTATTTTCTTTCTTAAGCTTAAAAGATTTCATTTTAATAAATTATCTTTTATTCAGATTTTAGTAATCAATTAATACCATTTTATCTTTTAATTAAAAACGGTTAATAAAAATTAAAAAATAATACAATAATCAAAATTGATAATTTTTAAAAAATAATTCGAAAAGTAATATATTTTTGTGCTATAGTAAATTTAAGTAAACTTATAGCCACTAGACCAATACTAATTTTTTTGGTAATATTCGTTTTAATCGGTTATACATTTTCACACAGAAGTTAAAAATAAATTATTGGCTCTGTAGCTCAGTGGTTAGAGCAGGGGACTCATAAGCCCAAGGTCACAAGTTCAAATCTCGTCAGAGCCATCAATTAGTAATTAACCCTTTTATACTGGTACTTGGTTTAATTATACACTAATTATAAATTTCAAAGATAATTTTTAAAAAGTTTATGTCTTAGTTGCCAAATTTTCTATTTTTATTGTTTTTTTTAGAAAAAACTCACTGAAATACACTTTTATTACTTCTTCTAAATTAAGGTTTAAAGAGCTTGTTTAGCTAGCTAAATAATGTTCGGAGTTTACAATATAAAGATAAAGAGTTTTATAATATCCTACTGTAATGTAATAACACTTTTTAATTTTACCTTTTGTTGAAATTAGTTCAAATTGATACATTTTTAATACTTGTAAAAAATTAGAGTTTTTTTTTCACTAACAATTTTATTTATGTTTTAGCATTTCACTTTTTTTATTAGGTTCAATACTCATAACCTTTATTAGTTGTTGGTTTGATATTTGACCTTCACAGTAATCAATTTTATAAGATACTCGTAACTTTTTGGTACTTTTTTGAAATTGATCTTTTATTTTTGTATTTGTAATCTCTCCATCTAATTCATCTTCTATTATTTGTATATTTTTTAATATTAATTTTTTTCTTCCGGGTTACGTCTACTCTGTCAATAAATCCCTCTTAAACGTTAAAAAATTTACCGTTAAGCTAGAGTATAATTTTCATTAAAGATCTTCGTTGAGTTAATTAAGAATATAATATGTATCACTGTATTTTTAGATTTACTCAGCAAGGTATTTCTCTAATGAACTAAACACATTCTCAAATTTTCGTGAATTTGGATCATTCTTTCGACAGTACTTTCTTTAAATAATCTTTTGTCTTTCTGGAGTAAATTTAATCCCCCTATCATAAAGCGTTAGATAAGAAAAAAATAGAAACTAAAATATTGATTGAACTATGGCCATTTTTTCAAAATATTATGTAATACTATAGTAGGTTATAAGTAAAACGAATGACAAATTAAATGTAATTTAATATATTAAGCTATTGAGAAAAAGTCAAAGAATGTTTTGAAAATTTTTTGAACTTTTATATACCCTTTTAATTTGTTCAAAATTTAGCGATTTTTTTCCACTAGTATAACATATTTTTTATGTTTGTGATAATTTGAAAGATGACTCTAAGCCTGAGGAAACTTATGGAATCACGGAATTGAGTTTTCGAGAGTTTCTCAAAAAAACTTTCTTATAGATGAAAGATTATTTTGATAAAGAAAAATAAAAACTTAAATTTTTTTAAAAAAATCCTCGAAACCACATTCGAACTGGTGACATGAGGATTTTTAACCCACTGCGCTAACGATTAAACTACCTAGATAAAATTATTATAATCATAATAGTTATTTTAGTCTGGTTAGGTACGTTAAAAATTTCTAGATGTATTTTATTGAATCAATCGTTGTTGAAACTTTACACAAATCGCCTAGGACTAGTAAAATCGGGAGTGGTGTAGAATATGGATTGCAAAAAATGAGTTATAATTCTAATCTGAATGAAAACTTATAAGAAGAAACTTCTTTTTGGATTCTTTTTTAACAAAATTCGTTGGCCTTAGGCTGAGTGGTAAAAAATCCACACCACTACCATCAGGTTTTTTTACTTCCGATCCTAGGTCATAAATTTAAAAACAGAGTACAAAATAAACGGCAAGCATAATTTCAATCAGAAATATAAATCTATGAAAGGTTTAGGTAAAAATATAAAAATGGCTATTTTAAGTTTATTTCGTGCGCAGGAAATTATATTTTATGATTTATAGCTTATGGTTTAGATAATAGTCATAAAAGATAATTTGTTTAAATACGAGAGAATATATGCCATTTTAAACAATTAATTACTATATTTTTTAGCTCAAATTGAGAGCAACCAAAGTGATACTTAAGTTGCATTTATTTAAAAATATTTTGTCTGAAATTTTTTTTGTTTATAATTAAATAAAATCCAATATATGACATATAATAAGTATAAGTATAATAAAAAACCAAATATAATAAAAAAATGGCTACATGGTAGCTAGTTCAAAAA
>Ga0335398_10000445_pt1 | contig 72656 bp, 65 predicted proteins | sample BON03_FD_205742 | JGI IMG/M metagenome (GOLD analysis project Ga0335398, IMG submission 205742) | Freshwater microbial communities from Lake Bonney liftoff mats and glacier meltwater in Antarctica - BON-03 (spades assembly) (version 2) | ecosystem: Environmental > Aquatic > Freshwater > Ice >... | reverse complement strand
AGCTTCTTCTGCCGCTGGTGCAGCTTCTTCTGCCGCTGGTGCAGCTTCTTCTGCCGCTGGTGCAGCTTCTTCTGCTACTGGTGCTACTATTTCTTCTGTATTTGCTGTTACTTCAGTTGCAGCAGCTGTTGGTTCTGTATTAGGCATAGATTGTTGATCTGCATTTGGTTCTAACATAAATTCCTATTATAAAATTGATTAATTGTAAAATAGTAAATCATCAATATTTTGTGTCAACTGAGGTGAAAAATAAAAAGAATAAATTGCTTAAAAACTGCAATCTGGCTGCAATCTGTGTATATTTTAATCACAGACACGTTATAGTTATCTAATTCCTATGACTTCATTCTAGTAAAAGCAGAAATCAGGATGGATAAAGGTTTTATAAGCTAAAGTACTGCTAATTTTATAAAAATGGATATCTTTAGAATATCTCCTTCAGATCATTAATAGTATACGCTTTTGTTATATGCAGTGAGTATATATATATAATAAATCCAGCAAGTAATATCCCTGAGAACACGGATAATGATACTAGTTTACTTGTTGAATATAAAAGCGATGAGGATAAACCAGATACCGCTTCCAGAAACACATATAAGAAAGTAGAAGCTAGAACTAGTTTGAGCGAACGGAGTTTGATTAGATCATCAAATTCAAAAATTTTCTTTCTACGAGCGAATATAGTTAATAGTGATATGTTAACCCAAGCAGTAATTGCAGTTGATAATGTAATTCCAAAATATCCGATATACCTTATTAAGACAAGGTTTCCAATCACATTAATTATTAAGCATATTATTGATATTCTTACAGGGGTTTTAGTGTCTTCTACCGCAAAAAAGCATGGAATCATTATTTTATTCATTACATATGCGGGCATTCCTATTGCTAATGTAATAAGGCCAGGTGTAGTAGATATTGTATCGGCTGCTTTGAATTCACCTCTTTCAAATAATATATAAATCATAGGTTCTGCTAAAGCTAATACAGCCGCTGTGCATGGAAGGCTAAGTAACATTGATATTTCTAGGGCACGATTTTGAGTGGAGATAGCAGCGATTTTATTATTTGATTTAAAATATCTTGATAGCGTAGGTAAAATTACTATTCCAATTGAAACTCCAATAAGCGATATTGGTAGCTGCACTAATCTATCTGCATAATAAATCATAGATACTGCACCTGGTATTGATGTCGCAATTATTGTTCCAATCCACAAGTTTATTTGAGTAACGCCACTACCAAGGGCTGCTGGTCCAAGATTTTTAAAGAATTTTTTCGTGTCATTTGTGAGTTTAGGAATCATTATTTTTGGAAAAACCTGCTTTTTACAAACGAAATAAATAATAACAATAAGCTGTATTACTCCTCCTATTGTCATACTCCATGCAGTTACTACTGCTTTTTCTGGCTGCGTTTGACCTATAAAATACATTGCAAGTATCATAACAATATTTAAAATAATAGGTGAGGCGGCCATCGCGGCAAATCTTCCTATCGAGTTTAGTATGCAAGAAAAAAATGTTACCAACGATATGAAGAAAAGATAAGGTGTCGTAATGTTAGTAAGGAATACAGTCATCGTAAACTTGTCAGGGTTATGCTCAAATCCTGGAGCTAAAATAGCTATAACAAAAGGCATGAATATCTCTAGTATTAGTATAAATATTACTAATGACATAGTAAGTATTGCAAAAATGTTGCTTGCGAATAACAAGGCTTTGTCTTTTCCTTCTGACGATAATTTCCCGCTGAATAGTGGTACAAAAGCAGCGCTGAACGCTCCTTCTGCGAATATATTTCTAAAAAAATTAGGAAGTTTAAAGGCTATATTTAGTGCATCAGCAAAGACTCCGGTACCAAAAAAGGAGGCTATTAATAGATCTCTGATAAACCCAAAGATCCTTGAAATGAAAGTTAATATGGAAAATATAACGCTAGATTTTAAAAACAACTTTCATCTCCTGTGATTTATGGTATAAAAGATTCTCTGATTATATATATAAATCTATCATATTTAAAACTTTATATTCATCTTGGCTCAAAATTAAATGGAAGGACTCTTTACTTTAGAAAATTTTATTACCTTTATTTCTTTATCTAGTTTAGAAATAATCCTTGGTATTGATAACATTATTTTCATAGCAATCATAGTATATGGCATTCCTAAGCCTGATAGGGCAAAGATAAGGTTCTTTGGTGTGACCTTGGCTATAGCATTTCGTATCGTGATGCTTTTAGGTGTTTCTTGGGTTATGGGACTAGTAAGGCCATTATTTTATATTGGCGAGAATGAGTTCACGGGGAGATCTATATTGTTATTTTTAGGTGGATTGTTTTTAGTAGTAAAAGCTTCTATGGAATTATATAACATGTTGGCACCAAGGGAAAAGGCAGCTAAATCCGATAATACAAAAAACCAATATCAAAGTAAGGTAAGGGCTGTAATACAAATTATTTTTGTGGATCTAGTTCTTTCCTTTGATTCAGTTATAGTGGCTGTTGGTATGGTCAATAACTTATACTTAATAATTCCAGCAATTATTATTGCGATGATTGTGATGTTGGTTTCAGTTAAGGCAATAGGAGACTTTATGCACTCTAACCCTAGCATCAAAGTTCTTGGTTTGGGATTCGTTCTTTTAATTGGTCTATATTTGCTTTTCTCTGGAATTGACATTAATATTCCAAAAGGATACTTATATTTTGCGCTATTCTTCTCTTTGTTTATAGAAATGGTAAACATTAAAGTTAGAAAAGATAAAAGGCATTCACATGAACAGTAAATATTTACTAAGGAATTTTTTTCCGCATGATACAAAATTTGACTTTTTGAGATTCAAATTTATTACTTTAGCATCTTCTTTAGCTTTAATTGTAGCTACTTTCTTTGGGCTTTTTTTCTACTCATTAAATTTCGGTATCGATTTTACTGGAGGTATTTTATTTGAAGTCAGGCTTCCACAAGAGCCAGATGTAAGAAAAATAAGGAATATGCTTAATGATCTTGAGATAGGAGATGTAAGTATACAAACTCTTGATCAGGGCAGGGACTTGATGATTAAAATCGGTGTTAAAGATGAAAAGAAACGAGATGAGTATATTGAAAATATCAAATCTATTTTAATAAAAGACGTTTCCAATCAGATAGAATTCCGTAAAATAGAATTTGTTGGTGCTGAAGTTGGTGATGATATGATTAAAAAAGGAATAGTATCAGTATCTCTAACTCTCATTGGAATCATATTATACATATGGTATAGGTTTAATTGGCAATATTCAGTAGGTATGATTATTGGATTAATGCACGACCTTATTCTGACCATTGGATTTCTTGTGTTATTCCGTTTTGAATTTAATGCTACTTCTATAGCTGCGATACTTGCAGTGCTTGGCTATTCTGTGAACGATACAGTAGTTATATATGATAGGGTTAGAGAGAATATCAGAAAAATAAGAAAGCAGCCTTTAGACTCAATCTTAAACATTAGCACTAATGAAACTTTATCACGTACAATGCTAACTGTTCTCACTACTTTAATAGCTGTGGCTGCATTGATATTGTATGGTGGTGAGGCTCTTAAAAGCTTCAGTATCACAGTTTTCGTTGGTATCGTTATTGGAACATATTCATCGATATTTATTTCTCTACCGATATTAGGTTTATTCAGCCATAAGAAATCAGACTAATTTATTCGCAGTCTTCTTTTAGCTTATAAAGTATATCAAGAGCTTGCTTAGCTGAGAGCTCATCAATTTTTATCTTCATAATCTCTGATACTATTTTTTCTTCTTTTTTAGAAGAGGACGGAATATCAAACAAATCAAAATTATTGGAATTCTGATTTGAAGTTTTTGGTGATCCTTTATCAAGGTTCATCAAGATTTCTTTTGATCTTGCGATAACAGAGTTTGGTATTCCGGCTAATTGTGCAACGTTAATACCATATGACTTATTAGCTATTCCTTGAATGACCTTGTGCATGAATATTATTTTATTTTCCCATTCTTTGACACTTACTGTGTAGAAGCGTACGTCCTGAAGATGCTCTGATAGCTTGATCAGTTCATGATAGTGGGTTGAGAATAAACTTCCTTGCACAGATTTTATTGTGAATATGCTCAAGGCAGCTAAAGGCTATAGCCATTCCATCATAAGTAGACGTCCCTCTGCCTATTTCATCTAGGATTATCAGAGAAGATTCTGTTGCTTGATTTAAGATAGCTGCGGTTTCTATCATTTCTACTAAGAAAGTAGAATGACCCTGTGCCAAATCATCTCCGGATCCAATTCTACTAAAAATCCTATCAACTACTCCTATTTTAGCTTTTTTGGCAGGAACGTACGAGCCGATATGGGCCAGTATAGCAATTAATGCATTTTGCCTTAAAAATGTACTTTTACCAGCCATGTTTGGTCCGGTAATGAGCCAAATGTTTTGCTTTCTTGATAAATTACAATCATTTGAAACAAATTTCTCATTCTGATTTTTTGCCAAAGAATATTCCACCACAGGGTGCCGTCCTTCTAAAACATCAAATGACAGGTCTGTTGTGACATCTGGTTCGCAATAGTCTTTTTCACTGGCAATAATAGCAAAAGAACACATTACATCAATAAAAGCTAGGCTTTTTGCCGTTTGAGAGAGTGAGTCATGGGATGAAACTATTTCGTCTGAGATTTCTTTAAAAATTTTATTTTCTAACTGCGAGATCTCGTCATTAATATTTAGTATTTTATTTTCTAGTTCTTTAAGTTTTTCAGTAATATACCTAGAGCAGTTCAACATTGTTTGTTTATGTATAAACTCTTCACTGGTAATTTTGTCTAAATGAGACTTTGTGATCTCAATGTAATAGCCTATGACATTGTTGTATTCTATTTTGAGGCTTTGAATTCCAGTTTTCTGCTTATACTCGCTTTTTAGATTTTCTAGAAGATCTTTAATATTTGCTCTGAAATTGTAGAGTTTAGATAGGTCATTATTATAAGAGTGGTTTATAAAATCATTTTGATTTAGATAGAGATCTCTTGGTATTAAAGACTCTTGAAGTAAAACATTAATTTTTTTGTTGTGCGTAAGGCTTAGAAAGAGTTTTTCGATTTTACTATTTTGAATATTCTTTACTAGATCAGCAATCGAATTGGCATTCATCAGCCCTTGATGAATTGCATATAAATCATTTGGCGAGCCTCTTCCTATTGCAAGTTTTGAAAGAGCTCTTTGAATATCAGTGGTGGATTTTAAAATATTGCTGATATTCTCTTGTGTAATTTTATTTTCTATAAATGATTTTACTAGAGACAGCCTTCCTTTTATCGTATCTATTTTTACTGAAGGGAACACTAGATAGCGCTTTAAAAGCCTACTACCCGAACTACTCGATGTTCTATCAATTACTTTAAATAATGAGTAATCGATCTCGCTCTTTGAAGATAATAATTCTAGATTGTTTTGTGCCGTTCTATCAATAATCATATATTCATTATCGTGTAGAACCCTTGGAAAGCTTAGTATAATCCTTTCTTTTTTTTGTGTTATTGAAATATATTCAATTAAGGAACCGCAAGAAGAAATTTGTAACTTATTTAACTCCTTAAGGCTATCTTTGCTATGAAGTCTAAAGTTGTTTAGCAGCCTTTTTATTGTTTTATTTATATCAAAAAATGTATCAGCAAATGTTACGATTTTATCTTTAAAATTTGCTATAATTTCCTTAGCATCCTTATTTGATAATATGCTATCGGGCACAAGAATTTCTGATGGATTTATCCTTGCTAAATGTGAACCCAAATGAGTTATATCAAGAGATACAACCGAGAACTCTAAAGTAGAAATATCTGTATATGCCAAAGCAATTTCATCACCACTTATTGCAATTGATGCTAAGTAATTAGATGTTGTCTGATTTAAAAGATTATCTTCTGTAATTGTTCCGGGAGTTATTATTCTAACTACTTCTCTTTTTACTACAGATTTTGCTCCTCTTTTTTTTGCTTCTTCAGGAGATTCAAGCTGATCACATATTGCAACTTTATGCCCATGATCAATTAGTTTTTTTATATAATTACTACTGCTATGGTGAGGTATGCCACACATTGGGATATCTTGGTTTTCATTTTTCCCCCTTTTTGTAAGAACTACACCAAGGATTGGGGCGGCGATTAGTGCATCTTCGTAAAATAATTCGTAGAAATCTCCCATTCTGTATAACAACAAGCAGTCTTTATGATCATTTTTGATCATAAAATATTGTTCCATCATAGGAGTTAGTTTATTTTGTAGTACAAACGAAGTCATTGTCTATGTTTATTGAATACTTGTATTTTTGAAATTAACATTAGCGCTGGTAGAGCAACTAATGTACTTACAAGGAAAAATATGCTCCAACCATAGCGATCTACAACTATTCCAGAAAAACCCGAAAGCATATTTCTAGATAATGTAGCAATTGAGCTTAATAAAGCATACTGTGTTGCTGCAAATTTGAGGCTACATAAACTACTTAAGTAAGCAATCATAACAGTTGCTCCCATACCAGAAGCTAAATTTTCTACTGTAATAGTCGAAACTAAGGCTATCATGTCATGTCCAACATAGTCTTGGTATACAAACATTAAGTTAGAAAGCATTTGGGCAATACCGCTAAATAACAAAGATTTTCTAAAGCTTAATTTATTGACCATGAGTCCACCAATAAATAATCCAATGAATGTAGTTATTAAACCGTATGTTTTTACAATTGAAACAATTTCTATTTTTGTAAAGCCAGTATCTAGAAGAAATGGTGTTGTCATTATTCCGGCCATTGCGTCACCTAGTTTAAATAAAATGACAAAGGCAATAACATAATACCATTCTGGGATTTTAATAAAGTTTTTGAAAGGTGCAATGATAATATCATTTAAGAATTGAAGCAGATTGCGCTCTTTAGTCGATTCATGATGTTCATGAGGCTCTTTTATTACAAGAGTGGTTATTGCTCCAACTAATATCAGCATACCAGTGAATATATACGCCAATTTCCATGTGTAATATGTGGCAATTATCAATGGAACAGCTCCAGAGATATATAAAGCAATCCTATACCCGTAAGAATAAATAGCTGCTCCCATACCTTGTTGGTGCACTGCAAGTCTTTCTATTCTGTATGCATCTATTACAATATCTTGAGTTGCTGAGAAGAAAGATACAGAAATTGCCAATATTGCACATAGAGTAATGTTTTCTAGTGGATTAATAGAACCTAATGCAAATATAGCTGCCATCAAAAATACTTGCGTTGTAAGTAGCCAACTTCTTCGTTTTCCTAATTTTTTTAATATTGGAATATTTAGACCATCAATAAATGGTGACCATAGATACTTAAAAGAATAGGGAACGGCTACCAAAGTAAAAAGCCCGATACTAGTTTTGGATATTCCAAGCTCTGTAAGCCATGCAGAAAGAACTGATGCTATCAAACTAAATGGCGCACCTCCTGCAAATCCAAGAAAAAATATAGGCAATAAATCTTTTGTGAGATAAGGGCTTATTTGAGATTTAATTTTCTTGAACATTTTTTGTATGATTTTGGACTGACGATTATAATAAAGTTTTATCAATGTTTTAGTCAAGTGCTCATTATTTATTCTGATCGTGATATATTCGTACAAACCTATGCATTGTCAGGGATGTATATATTAGATTGACACAAGATCTTAGGATATTATAATCCAGTCCTTCACTATAAAGTTGTATTTATGAATATTTATGAATTAGTAAGAGAAAAAATTCTAGTAGCTATAGAATCTCTTGCAAAGAAAAATGATTGGAACGGTATAAATTTTGAGGGCATTGTTATCGAAATTCCAAACGATACAATTCATGGAGAGATGGCAACAAATGCAGCCATGCTACTTGCAAGACCCACAAAAAAAAGCCCAAGAGATATAGCCGAGCTTATCATAAAGCATATAGAATCGGATAAGATTTTCAGTAAATTAGAGATAGCAGGCCCTGGTTTTATTAATATAACCATACAGCCTAATTATTGGTATGAAGAGATTACTTCTATTATAGAGAAAGCTGATGATTACGGTAAATCCAACATCGGACAAGGCAGGAAAGTAAATATTGAATTTGCCTCCCCAAATCCAACTGGTCCAATGCATGTTGGCCATGCTCGTGGTGCGATATATGGAGATGCCTTAGCATTGTTATTAAAATATTCTGGGTACAAAGTAACAAAAGAATACTACGTGAATGACGCTGGTGTTCAGATAGATAATTTGGTGAAATCCTGTTATTTAAGATACCTGCAATTATGTGGTAAGAAAATAGGGGATTTTCCCAAAGATTGCTATCCAGGAGATTATCTTATAGACGCGGCAAAAGAGCTAAAAAGCCAATATCAATACCAACTAGTGACAATTGAAGAAGATAAATGGCGTCCTGTAATAAGGGATTTTGCATTATCCTATATGATGAAGCTAATAAAGACCGATTTATTGTTATTGGGTGTGCAGCACGATATCTTCTTTTATGAGAGCAGCTTGCATCATGAAAATAAAATTGAAGCAGTTACAGGGTATTTAGCAAGTAAAGACGTAGTATATAAAGGAATACTAGAGGAGCCAAAGGGCAGGATGACTGCAGAATGGGAACCAAGAGAGCAGTTGCTTTTTAGATCCACTAAATTTGGTGATGATATGGATCGTCCTTTACAAAAATCCGATGGTAAATGGACTTACTTTGCAGCCGATATAGCTTATTTGCAAAATAAACTACAACGTAAATTCGATGAATTGGTTTTGATTTTAGGAGCAGACCATATTGGTTACCAGGGAAGGCTTTATGCTGCATGTAAGGTTCTGAATAACAATGTCCTAAATTTGCATATTAAATTATGTCAAATGGTTATTTATTTAAAAGATGGACAACCATTTAAAATGTCAAAAAGGGCAGGGAACTTCGAGACTGTCAGACAAGTAGTTGATGTCGTAGGCAAGGATATATTAAGGTTCATGATGCTTACGTTAAAAAATGATTCAATACTTGAGTTTGATTTAGGAAAAGTTCAAGAAACATCTAAAGATAACCCTGTTTTCTATGTTCAGTACGCTTATGCGAGAAGCCACTCTGTATTAGAAAATGCCGAGCAATCTATGCCAGGCATTATATCTGAGCTTGAGGGGGAAGTTGATTTATCATTATTGAATAGTGAGATTGAATTAAATTTAATTAGAACTTTAGCTTATTGGCCAAAGCAAGTAAGTTTAGCTGTGACTCATCAAGAACCTCATAGGCTTACAATATATCTTATTAATTTGGCTACAAAATATCATGCCTTATGGAGCAGGGGCAGAGATGATCAATCTTTGAGGTTTATTATCCAAGAAAATAAGGAGCTAACCAAAGCGCGTTTGACTTTACTGAAAGCAGTGATTAACATTATAGGAAGTGGATTAAGGTTAATCGGTGTATCTCCTGTTGAGAAAATGTAGAGTTCTATGGATATCATTACTAAGAAAAAACAATCTTCACAAAGTGATGAATACTTTAAGTATAAATTTCTAGCAGTAATTTTTGCCTTATTTTTTTTCGTATATTTATCTTGGTATGCTTACAATACTCAGGTAGTAACTGTTGATCCTAAAGATCTTCCTATAATAAAATTGAACCATCAAATAAAATTTAAACCTGAGAATCCTGGCGGAATCGAAATTGCAAATATGGATAAGGGGATATACGACTATATATCAGGCAGACAAAGCTCTAAAGCTGTTGTGGCTTCTTATTCAAAAGAAGAGCCAATGTCAAAAAAGGAGATGATGAGTATTGTTAGCAAAAAAATTCCACATAACAATTCTCAAGCTAAACTAAAAGAAGAAGTGATTAAAGCTACTATAATAATAGAAGAACCTATTAAAAAAGAAGTCACTAAGTCTATTTTTGAACAGAAAAAAAATAACCTTATAACTAAAGTAACTGCTAATCCTGAAAAGAAGATATATTATATCAGAATCGCTAAGCTTAAGTCTGAAAAGGTATACGATCAAGCTTGGGATATAATGGTCAAAAAACATTATGCTGCATTAAAGGGGCTGAAAGGTAAGCTTTATACAGAAAAGAGTGGCAACGAAAGATTGCATTATATACATGTTGGACCAGTAAATTCAAAATCTGATGCAAATGCTATTTGTAAAAAAATCATTTCAAAAGGTGGTAGCTGTACTCTGCGGGATTAAAAATGAAACATATCTCGGTTGTTCCATACGACGTAAACTGGCCTCATCAATATGAGAGAGAGTCAGTTAAAATCAAAGAATCTTTGGGCGATAACCTTCTTGAAATTCATCATATAGGGTCTACTTCAGTACCAAGCCTTAGTGCAAAACCAATAATCGACATCATAGGGGTAGTTAGTAGTTTTACTTTAGCCATTCCAATACTTGAGGAAATTGGCTATGAGCCAAGAGGTGAGATGCATTTACCATTCCGCCTTTATTTGAGGAAAGGCAAAGATATAAACTTGCATCTATATGAAAAATCAAGCCCTGAAATTGATCTTAATTTAAGTTTTAGAGAGTATCTTCGTACACACCCCGAATCTTGCCGTGAATATCAGGAATTGAAAAAAACATTACTTACTAAGCAATCTTCTTTTCAAAAGAAAGACAGTAATTATACTGGCTACAATCTAGGTAAGGATGAATTTATTAGATCTATACTACAAAAGTCTGGGTTTGATAAGATCCGTATAATGTACGCAAATCATTATCATGAATTGGAAATTGCAAAAAAATTCCGTCAGAAATATTTTTTTGATAAAGTTCCGGTAAATGATCCTTACACTTGGACATTTAACCATCCTGGGCATCTGCACTTGCTCCTCTATAAGGGGGTCGAGATTGTAGGTTATTCTCACGTTCAATTGTGGCCTGAGAATAGGTCGGCTATGCGAATAATTGTGATAGATGAGATTAAACGAAATTCTGGTATGGGAGGAAATTTTTTAGAATTAATTGAAAAATTATTAAAAACAAAAGAATATAAAATTCTTCATACGGAATCTTCACCAGAAGCTGTAAGTTTTTACAGAAAACATGGTTATATAGAAATGTTATTTAATGACCCAGAAGGCGAAAAAACTGATCCAAGAGATACGGCAATGGGGAAAATGCTATGAAGCAAAAACACATTTCAAATGCTGGTGCTTAACAACTCAAATCTTCTTCTATCCACTTATTAAACATACGGATTACAGAAGGATTATCTGTCGGGATATAACGAATATCTTTGCCAATCCATTTTAATGCTTTTGATTCAGAATTGCATTTGACTTCTTTATCTTGCTTGATTTGTAATAGAAATCTTATGTCGTAGTGGTAATGAGCTTTCTCTCTAGAATTATCAGGGATCAAGTGTATATCGATATCAAAAATATTTTCACTGATTGCCACGATATCATCAATTCCTGATTCCTCTTGAGCCTCCTTAATAGCTACGGCAAGTACGTCTGAGTCTCCATCGCAATGGCCTCCGAGCTGAAACCATCTGTCTAACTTTGTATGATGTGTAAGAAGAGCTTGATTGCCAGTAGAATCTAATATCCAAGCTGATCCAGTAATGTGGCCTTCAGGCATTGAACGTTCAAAACAATCTTCGTGTTCTCTCACAAAATTTATTATATCTTCTTTAAATTTTATTTCATTTGAATCTTGTGGAGTATAGCCATCTAAAAGATTTAAAAACTTGTTTCTATGCATTTTGTTAATGACATTATATAAATCAAGCTCACTGTTTATTACGATTTTTATAAAATGTAAAGTAGGTAATGTTTCTAGTGTTATTTTGTATTAGAAGTTTTTAAGGATTGAATAGCTAAATCAAAAAGCTTACAATAAAAGCGCGATGTATATTTTGGAGGTAGATTATGTATAAAATTATAGTTGTAGTGGATGCAAAACATGCAAAGTTATATGAATCAGTTGGCTTTCATATCAAGAAATTACTAAAAGTTATAGAAGCAGAAGATCTGGGCATTCATCATCATACTCAAGATTTAAAGACAGGATTTAGTGCAGGAGGGCGATCTTCCACTCCTCATTTTTTAGACCCATCTAGTGATCATAAAGACCTAGACAGAGAGGAATTTTCACGAGTTATTATTAAAGAAATTGAAAAGCTACACAGAGAGACTAAAATTCATGAGCTTATTATAGTGACTACAGCAAAAATGCTCGGAGATATAAGAGCTCATTTTCCAAAATCTCTTAAAAATGTTCCGGCTCTTGAAGATGTTCCGGTGAGAGAAATTATAAAAGATCTAACTCACTCTACAAAAGAAGACATAGAAAAAATAGTTTTCGCGAAGTAGAGCACTTTGACAATAACCTGAGATCATCCTCGTCCCATACTGTCATCCCGGACTTGATCCGGGATCTAGCCCACGGTAATGATGGAACTCAACTGCTGATTCCAGCTTTCGCTCGGAATGACCATAAGAATGATATAAAAGCCGCCTGCCTAACTCGATTGCGGATTCACGCTTACGTGGAAATTACAAATGGGAAGAGCTGCATCGTGCAATTATGCCGGTAAAGCTACTCTTCGCTGTGCTGTCTTTCAAAATTCTCATGCTTTTCTTGTGCTTCTATGCAAAGAGTTGCAACGGGTCTTGCTTCTAAACGTTTGAGCCCAATTGGCTCTCCGGTTTCTTCGCAATATCCGTAATTGTTCGCATCAATCCTTTGCAAAGCGTGCTCTATTTTAGTAATAAGTTTTCTGTACCTTCCTCTGCTACGAAGCTCAAAAGCGGCGTCTGCTTCTGCCATCGCTCTATCGGCAATATCTGGTTCATTTAATTTATCTTCTTTTAGATGCAATATTGTTTCTTGAGCTTCATTAATTAACTCTTGTTTCCAAGCGACTAATTTACGCTTAAAATACTCAAGTTGTTTTGGGTTCATGTATTCTTCATTTTCTGAAGGAACGTAGTCTTCTTCTAATTCTATTTTCATTACATCTCCATGATAAAAAATGGTAGTCTAGAGATTATAAAATAAACAAAAATGAAGGCAAGAAATATTATATCAATATGACTTTGATATGATTCTTTTTGCCACTAGATAAGGTTATATAGCTACTATCAAAATCTTTTTTATACAATTTGAAAGATTCATCTAAGATTTTTTCTTGGTTTAAGCTTGCGCCACCACCACGTATTAGGCGCTTTGCTTCACCGTTAGATTGAGATAAAGAAGTTATCTTAAGAAGCTCATAGACAAAAATACCATCAGCAATCAATGATTCATCTAATTCAAAGCTTGATATATTTGCCATATTGCCTTGCTCGAAAACAGCTTTAGCTGTATCGGACGCTTCTTGAGCATTTTTTGCTCCATGACATAATTTCGTTGCTTCAAAAGCTAATAATTTTTTATAATCATTGATATTCTTTTGTGTGTCTTTTTCATATTCATTTATTTCTTGCGCAGGTATGTCGGTAAAGATTTTCATGAATCTAAATACATCTCTGTCATCTGTGTTACGCCAGAACTGAAAGTAATCGTATGGAGATAGCATGGATTCATCAAGCCAGACAGCTCCATTTTCACTCTTGCCCATTTTTGCACCAGCAGCCGTTGTGATAAGAGGGCAGGTTAGTCCGAATGATTCATTTCCTAGAACTCTTCTTATGAGCTCTACACCGCTTACTATGTTTCCCCATTGGTCAGAGCCACCGCATTCTAAAACACAATTATAATTTTTGTTTAGATGCAGGAAGTCATATGCCTGCAATATCATGTAGTTGAATTCAAGGAATGTTAAATTTTGCTCTCTTTCTAGCCTTGATTTAATACTATCAAAGCTCAGCATCCTATTAATAGAAAAATTCCTACCATATTCTCCAAGAAACTGAGTATATTTTATTTCGTCTAGCCATGCAGAGTTATCTAGTAATATTGCGTCAGTTCCCTTGTCTCCGAATTTTATAAATTTTTCGATATCTGTTTTAATGCCTTTTATATTTGAATTTATTTGATCTTCTGAGAGAATCTGTCTTGATTTGTCTTTGCCTGATGGGTCTCCAATTTTTGTTGTGGCGCCACCAATTAATACTATTGGGCGAACACCATGTTTTTGCATAAGCCTTAGTATCATCAATTGCATGAGATTTCCAACATGTAGAGATGGAGCAGTGCAATCAAAGCCTATATAAGCTGAGGCAGTTTTATCTTTTTGTAATGTAGAAGAGAGAAGGGATTCATCAGTACACTGGTAGAAGAATCCTCTCTCTTTAAATTCTGAAATAAAGCTATGCATTAATTACTTTACTATTACTTTGTATGTTTTTTTTCCAGCATTTTTAAATGTTAGGTGTAGATAAAATTCATCACCAGCATTTAGTTTTTGTTTAACTCCCATCAACATTATGTGTATGCCTTTAGGTTGAAACTTAACAGATTGATCGGCAGGAATCACCAATCTATCAATGTGGACCATTTGAGAAACGCCATTTTCTGTAACTGTTTTATGTACTTCTGTCATTTCCGCAACATCAGTACTCGCTCCTAATAGCTCTTCATCTACATTTGTCTTGTTATGAATGTTGAAATATACTGCTGTTGTTTTACCCTGATCGCATTTTCTTGCCCATATGTTTTCTACATAAGGATTTGATGCTTGGGCTGCAAAGCTTGTTATTGTAAATAGTAAGGCTGATAACAATATTGATAATTTATTTTTCATAATGACACCTTAATAAGTTATACCTATCAGCTCTTATATCACAGCGTTTTCTATGATTCTATATTTTCTTCAGATTTTTTGATTTTATAGCCTTCTTTTTCGGAATATAAAATTAGCATTATCGGTGAAATCTTTTGTCTTAATCTAGATAGGTGTGTTTCCAGAGTACTTGTGAACACTGTTTCATTATAGCCAAAAACATTATTCAATATTTCTATTTTTGATTTTGGAGCAAAATCTTTTGATATTAAATACAATAACAGATCATATTCTTTTTCTGTAAGGCTATTGGACGTAATATTTTGATCATTAAGGTAAATAAAAAGTCTACTCGTCATGTTAACCCAAATATTATCTGAAATACTCATGAGATTCTTTCTTGAAGAATCAATGATTTCTATTATTTCATTGTAAACTATAGGTTTTTTTAGGAAAGTGATTTGTTTTGAATATATATTCTTATTCCCAATGGCAATTATTGTACATAAATCAGAAAGAGAGTTGATCAACTTTTCGTTGCATGCAATATCATCTATGACAATCAAAGGCAGATTGTTTTTTATTTTTGGGATAGTAAAAGCTGTGCGTTGCTCAATATGATACGAAGGATGACTCTGTTTAATTAAGTCATACAGAAATGAATCTTTACTATATAAGATTATGTCCTTTCTTTTCATCTGTAGGTTACCTTAGCTATGCGCTTGGATTATACACTTTACAAAAACGCTTTGCAATCCGCAGTTTTTCTGTATAAATAACTAAGCGTCATTTGAGTTTTGTAATGCAATTATTATCCAATACTGAAAAAACATTATTAAAGATAGGTAGATCAGTAAGTGATTTAAGGCTTGGGCTGCCAGTGTCTGTAAATAATAGTTATCTGTTTATTCCAGTAGAAACTCTGAATTTGCAATTATATGAAAAGTTGGCATTGATGAATAAGACTATGTGTCTTGTGATGAGTGCAGAAAAAGCTGCTTTTATAACAAAGGAAGACAGTAATTCAGAGAAGCTTGTATTTTTTGATCAATCTGACTGTACGTTTGAAGATATAAAATTATCAGAACAAAACATATTAAAAAATCACAATATGCTTTCTAATAATGCGTTTGATATTGAATCTGCAGAGGTTGCAGTGCAGCTTACCAAGATAGCTGAGATACTTCCTACGTTATTAATGCTAAAGGTTAACTGTGATGAAGAAAAGCTAGAGGAGATAATAAATATAACTCATCAAGATCTTGCAGAATATTTATTGAATGTGAATCAAAAAATTAGTTTGGTAGCGCAAGCCAATCTGAATTTAAAGCACGCTAAAAGTGCAAAAATTCTTTCATTTAGACCGAATTTTATTGGTCAAGAGCATTACGCAATAATAATTGGGGACCTTTCTAAGGTGCAAGTGCCTATGGTAAGAATTCATTCTTCTTGTTATACGGGAGATTTAATGGCTTCGTTGTCTTGCGATTGTAGGGACCAACTACTCGACACGGTTGCAAGAATGTCTGAAAAAGAAGAAAACGCAGGCATTATTCTTTATATGATGCAAGAAGGCAGGGGCGTTGGCCTCACTAATAAAATAAGGGCTTACACGCTTCAAGAAGAAGGTTACGATACTGTAGAAGCCAACCACTTCCTAGGATTCGATGACGATGAAAGGTCATTTGATGCGGCGGCGAGTATATTAAAAGAACTTAATATCACAGAAATCAATCTACTTACAAATAATCCGATAAAGCGTGAAGCAATGAAAAGCCATGGAATAAAAATTTCTAAAACAATCTCTTTATTTGGTTACGCAAATAAATATAATGAGGCTTACTTGTCGACGAAAAAAGATAAGATGGGTCATGAGTTCTGATTCACGTTTTATTAATATGTAGATGTTACAATATCGAGGTTACCTTTTAAAATGAGCAATAAAGTTAGGATGAATATAAAAGAATCTAGCTCTAAATATAATTACTTTAACATAGCGGTAGGTGTTATTTTTGCCTCTTGTGCTATATTGCTTTCTCTTGCTCTTTTTTCGTATTCTTCAAGCGATCCTTCGCTTAATAACCTTACTAACGCTGCTCCGCGCAATTTCCTTGGTACACCAGGTGCTTACGTATCTGATTTATTATTACAACTCTTTGGATACGCTTCTATCTTAATTGTCGCAACTCTTTCTTCTTGGGGTCTGCATAAAATTCTAGGAGTAGAAATTAAATTTCTATGGTTGAGATTTATTTTTGGATTAGTAGGAATGTCTTTGGCGTGTTTATTGCTTTCAAAGTATTTAGATAATACCGATGTTCAGTTTGCGTCTTATGGAGGGGCCGTAGGAAATGTATTAAGTATATATACTTTAAGTTTTAATACTAAGTACTTGTTATATGGCTTGGTGGCTATGTTTTCTATTACCTCTTATATTGCTCTCGGGATGTCAATGAGATCTTGGTATTTATTAGGCGGCTTTTTAGGAAAAAATTTATTAATACTTTTAAAAGGCATTACTTATTTAACTAAGTTATGTGCCTCTGGTGTAAGACATTTGTACAATTTACGAAACAAAAACCAGATGCCATTTCATGACGATCTAGCAGTGGCACCTCCAGTTGCAAGGATAGTAGTAAAGCAAGAGTCAGTCAAACAAGCTCCTAATCCAGTAAGTGAAGTAAAAGCGGCAAAGCCAAGTTTCATTCCTAAGAAAAATACACAATACAAGCTTCCAAGCTCTGACTTGTTAAATGTTTTTAAAAAATTTAAAAGCAGTTATTCTGATTCAGAATTGCGTGCTCAAGCTGCTGAATTGATAAAGGCCCTAAATGATTTTGGTGTTAGAGGCGAAATTATAAGCTGTTCCCCTGGTCCTGTGGTTACATTATTTGAGTTCGAACCAATTGCAGGTACTAAATCTTCCAGAGTGGTAGGGCTAGCTGATGATATCGCAAGAACTATGCGTGCTATATCAACAAGAATAGCTGTAATTCCAGGGAAAAATTCTCTTGGTATAGAATTACCAAATCAAGTAAGAGAAGTTGTGTATATTAGAGGATTGGTAGAATCTAACGATTACATATCAACAGATTGTAAGGTGCCACTAATTTTAGGAAAAGATATCGGTGGAAACAACATAATAGCTGATCTAGCTAGCATGCCTCATTTACTTGTTGCAGGTACCACTGGTTCTGGGAAATCTGTTGCAATTAATACAATGATATTATCAATACTATATAAGCACACTCCAGAAGAGTGTAAGCTTGTGATGATAGATCCAAAAATGCTTGAATTATCTATATATCAAAACATACCGCATCTTCTTGCTCCAGTTGTTACAGAGCCATCTAAAGCTGTAAATGCACTGAAATGGGTAGTTAAGGAGATGGAGAATAGATATAGAATGATATCTCATTTAAAAGTACGTAACATTGCTAGTTATAACGAAAAAATCGAAGAAGCTATTGCAAAAAATATTGATTTATCTCAGACAATACAAACTGGGCTTGATCCAGAAACAAAAGATCCAATTTTTAATACTATAACCATCGAGAAAAAGAAGCTGCCTTATATAGTGGTAATAGTAGATGAGATGGCAGACCTGATGATTGTTGCTGGTAAAGAAATTGAATCTTCGATACAAAGACTTGCTCAAATGGCTCGTGCTGCGGGTATCCATTTAATAATGGCGACTCAAAGGCCATCTGTCGATGTTATTACAGGTGTGATTAAGGCAAACTTCCCAACGAGAATTAGTTTTCAGGTTATTTCAAAGATAGACTCCAGAACAATTCTTGGCGAACCAGGGGCTGAACAACTCCTTGGTAAAGGTGATATGTTGTTCATGTCTGGTGGGAATAGAATCAAACGTGTACATGGTCCTTTCGTTGATGACAGAGAAGTAGAAAAAGTCGTTTCTTTCTGGAAATCTCAAGGTAACCCAACTTACTCAGAAGATATTACATCTGAAGCCGATTCTATAGACCAAATGGGAGGGCCAGGTAGCTCTGAGAAAGATGATTTATACGATCAAGCATTAGAGCTTGTCATGAGAGAAAGAAGAGTCTCAACAAGTTACTTGCAACGATACTTTAAAATTGGTTATAATAGGGCGGCAACCATTGTTGAGCAGTTAGAAAGAAACTCAGTAATAGGTTCTCCTAATCATGTGGGTAAAAGAGAGATATTATTAAATGAATAAAATATTGTTTATAGTAATTCTGCTTTTAAGCTCCTTTGCAAATTCTGAAAACCTTAAAAATAACGAAAACGAAATCGAAGCTATTAGCTCGTATTTAAAATCTCTTAAATCCATGAGTGCAAATTTTACACAAATAGATAAACGTGGAAATGAGCAGATAGGGAAGTTTTATTTATCTAGACCATCAAAAATGAGATGGGAATATAGATCCCCAAAAGAACTTACAATTATAATGAATGGTGAAAGGGTTTATTACTATGATAAAGATCTTGATCAGGTCTCTCATTATATAGGAGAGAAGGGCCTTATTGGTTTATTTGGAGAGGATGATATCTTCTCATCAAAATATGTTGATCTAGTAGATTTGAGAAACAATGGTGATAAGATAGAAGTAACATTTCAAAAAAAGGAAGACTCTGGAAAAATCACTTTAGTTTTTGTAGCAAATCCATTGCAAATCCTTGGGCTTATTATTCATGAAGAGTCTGCGAGCAAAATAAAAATCAAGTTTGATTCTATAATTAACGACATTCCTTTAGATAATTCTCTATTTACTTTCAGTCACTCCTTAGCACCAAAAAGCAGATAGTTCAAATCTTCGATTACGTTTAAGGAAAAATCCAAAAAAAATTATGCTCCAACTACAATAGAAGAGGCCTACGCATAAGAGGCTTTGGCAATGTAATTACCATGGTATAAGGCTTCTTCATTGGTTTAGATCTACAAATTTACTACAATTAAAATATTATACTTATCTGACCACGATATCTTAATAGGCACAATTGACTGCTTATGCTTTTTTATTTAGAGTTTTAACGAACAATCAAAAAAGTATAGAGCTCGCTATGAAAGAAAGGCAAAAATGGAATAATCACGGTTTAACAGATGCTCAACGAGCCTTATATAAACGATTTGAAGAAGATGGGTTGTCTTCAGAACAAGCATCGTATGTAGCGCCATTATTAGACTTTCAAATTGAAGCTTATTTTAGTGCTATAGCAGCAGGTAGTTCATTAGAACAAGCATCGCATTTAGCATCATTAACAGATGAGCAAGCATTTGTATTTTGTAGAGTATTAGGGCTTACAATCGAAAGAAAAGAAAATGATGAAGCAGATGGAGCTGCCTCTGCTGCTGCCACATCAATTGTAGGAGGAGTTTCATATGAAGAAGCGCTGTTGGCAGCAATCACTTTATGTACAGAAGAAACAAATGATACTAATCCATTACCAATTCAAGATAGATTGTCTTATAAAAGAGCCATTGTGTATGCTAGAATCAGAGAAAAAGGTGAGTCGCATGAACTAGCATTACAGATAGCTCATGATATATCTGAAGAAGGTATATCGGGTCATGTCGATATATTGTTTCCCACTATACAAGTAGTAGAAGTTTCATCTGAAGAAGCACTAGAGGCAGCTCTTGTGTTATGGAGTAAGCGAGCGTCTTTATATTCTGATCTTATAAAACAAGGCTTTTCAGATAAAGCTGCGCAAGAGGTTCTGTCTCGTGTAACATTATCAGATGAGCAGCTCTCAGCCATAAGTCCAATTAATACAGGAGAAGAATTATTAGTTGTAATGAGCTTATCTAATAACTCTCAGACAGTTGTATTTTCTTATTATGCTGTAAACGTAGCTAATATTTCTTCTGCAGAGATAGCGATTGCTTCATCCAATGAACAGGAGTTGGAATGTTTTGATTCAGAAGAGGTTATAGCCTTAGAAGCAACTGGAGTAACAGCAAATACTACAGTAAAAAAAATACTCGCATCGGAAGAAACGCAAGCGGTAGAAGCAGCGTCTGTCGCATCAGAAGAAGCAGAAGCAGCAGAGGCAGCAGCTATAGCTATATTAGTTAATCAGCTTTCAGAGGATCAACATTCCATCTACATGTTTTTGCTCTCTGGTGATATTTTTACGGAATCAGAAGCTTTAGAAGTAATTGATCTTCTCTCTGATGAAGAAATGTTGCAATTTGCCACCGCAGTGGAATTTTTTTTAGCTTCATATGAAAATATTTTAGAGTTAGCTCTGTCGCCTTCTAATGAACAACTAGCATTGGCGTTTGCTATCATAATACAATCAATGGGTATTTGCCTTGATGAGGCGGTTGCTGCATTAAATTTATTATCGCCACAACAGGCACTTGTCTATAAAAAAGAGAGAGATAATGGTATGTCGCATGAAGATGCTTTAAGGCTCGCGCACTCCTTATCCAATGAACAGGCATTAGAACATTTTAAGGCAGAAGCAGCACCAGAAGGGGTGCCAGAAGCAGAGATAGCAGCATCAGAAGCAGAGCCAGAAGGGCCAGTAGCAGACCCATCGCAACTAGCAGTAGAAAATCCATTTTTTGAGAATGATTCTCATGGCGCCTTCATGTCTGGATTAGTATAGTGTTAATGGTAGTGAGGTGAGTAATTTTATTACAATCACATCACTATTTTCAGATAAGTTTTTCTACTTTCAATATATAATTGACTGGTAAATCTCTTTTGTTTACGATTCCAACAAATAACAAAATATATGAGCTTGATATGGAATCACCACAAGGAGAAGGTACGTCTATGCCTAAATTAAATAAGGTGGTGTCGCAACAAGCCACACCTCTAAAACTTGGCGAACTTCAAAAACTTTTTGAAGTAACGCTTATTAGTCAGGGTGTGTCTCCTGAAAAAGCCGCACGAATTGCTGCCACTCTATCGTCAGAACAAATTATTGCTAATACTCTATCACTAGAAGAAATTGAAGAATCTCCTCATACTTTAAAAGAGTTTCAACTACCTGTGTTTATTGCGGCTATTGAAGCGGGGTCTGTATTTGCGGATGCTTTAGCTATCGCACAAGGTCTTACTGATACACAAGCATTTGTATTTTCTGCTGCTATTAAAATAGGATATGAATTTACAGAAGCTTTAGCTCTCGCACAAAGCCTTACTGATACACAAGCACTTGTATTTACCGTTGCTATTGAAATAAATGAAATAGGTGGAGCAGGATACGAATTTACAGCAGCACTGGCTGCCGCACAGAGCCTTACTGATACAGAAGCATTAGTATTTGCTGGAGCTTTTGTAGCAGAGAATATATCTTTAGAGGAGGCGTTATTTGTGTCACGTAATTTATCCCTACAAAAAGCTCTAATTTATCAACAAGCTAGGAGCTCTATGTCACATGCAGAGGCATTAAAGTTGGTATCGGCGCTTTCAGATGACGAGGCATTAAAGGTATATTATTACCAATTTAATTCGGCAACACCAGCCGGGGCGGCACATCAGTATGATTCCGCAGCAATAGTGACATCAGTGGCAACTCTTTATCTAGGACCAGTACCGATAGCGCAACAAGAAGAAGCATCAGCTCCAATAGAGGCAACAGCAGCATCGGCTGACGGATACGATGCTGATGAAGAAGAATCGTCTGATCAATATCTAGCTGAGGGTGATGGAGGAAATTCTTCTTCTATTACTGCTTCTAGCAACAGTTTTGTAACTACCTGTGTTGGTGTCAATTTGCATAGCGGTAACATATAAATTTATTACAATTAAATCACTATTTTCAGATAAATATTTTTACTTTTAATATATATTGACTGTTCGTTTGGCTTTGTTTACGATTCCAATAAATAACAGAAATATATGAGTTTGCTATGGAATCGCCACAAGGAGAAGGTACGTCTGTGCCTAAATTAAAAGAAGAAGCGTTACCACAAGCTACACTTCAAGAACTTTTTGAAGAAATGCTTGTTAATCACGGTGTTTCTCCTGAAAAAGCCGCACAGATTGCTAGTAGTCTATCACTAGAGCAAATTGCAGAATGTTCTAATGCTGTAGAAACGTTACTTTCGCCTCTACAAGTACCTGTATTCCTTACTGCTATTGAAAGAGAGTATCCAGTTGCAGATGCACTAGCTTTTGCACAGAGCCTTACTGATACAATAGCAGTGACATTAGCTGTTGCTCTTGATAATGGACATGGATTTGCAGATGCACTAGCTTTTGTAGGTCTCTTTGACAATGGAGAGGGCATAGCATTGATTACAGTCACACAAAGCTTTATTGATAGGCAGACACAAGAAGCACTTGCCACACCTGGAGAAGCATTAGCCTTGGTATCTAATCTTACAGCAGCGCCAGAAGAAGAGCCAGCGCCGGCAAGTGGGTGGCAGAGTTACTTGGCAGCGGCATGGTCGTCTGTATTAGGCGCTTTAGGACTAATGCCAGCAGTGCCAGCGCCAACAGAAGCACCAGCAGAGCCAGTACTAGCAGCAGAGCCAGAAGAAGCAGGGCCAGCGGAATTAGTAAATCCTTTTGTTACTGTTTTTGGAGGAGTATTGGATCCAGGTAATAGTGCGTAATTTATTACAATAAAATCACTATTCTCAGATAAGTTTTTCTACTTTCAATGTCTAATTGACTGTTAATTCTGTTTTCTTTACGATTTTAATAAACAATAAAAAGGTATGAATTTGCTATGAAAGGACTACAAGGATATCTCATATTTCCTAAGGAACAAGGAGTACAGCCAGAAGCCACTTTTTTGGAACTTTTTAAATCAACACTTATTAGTTATGGTGTGTCTCCTGCAGCAGCTGCACGAATTGCTAGCAATGTATCCTCAGAACAAGCTCATGCTACAAAAATGTTATTTCCGCATCAAATGCTTGTATTGACCGCTGCTATTGGAGAAGGGTATATATTTGCAAATGCACTGACTATAGCTCAAAGCCTTACCGATGCACATGTATTTATAATTGCTGTTCTTGAAGCAGAATGTGGCTTTGCAAATGCACTAGCGTGTGCTCAGAGCTTTACTGCTGCTGATGCATTTATAGTTACTGCTGCTATTAAAGCAGGATATGGGTTTGCAGATGCACAAGCACTCGCTCAGAGTTTTACTGCTGCTGATGCATTTATAGTTACTTCTGCTATTAAAGCAGGGTATGGGTTTGCAGATGCACAAGCACTCGCTCAGAGCTTGACTGTTGAACAAGAATTTATATTTACTGTTGCTATTGGAGAGTATGGGTTTGCAGAAGCACAAGTACTCGCTCAGAGCTTTACTGTTGAACAAGAATTTGTATTTACCGTTGCTATTGGATCAGGATATGGGCCTGTAGATGCACTAAATTTTGCGATGGGCCTAACGCATACACAAGCACTTGTATTTTCTGATGTGATTCAACAAGGATATGGGTTTGCAGATGCACTAAATTTTGCGATGGGCCTAACTCATGCACAAGCACTTGTATTTTCTGATGTGATTCAACAAGGATATGGGTTTGCAGATGCAGTAGATGCGACTCAGGATCTTGCATATCATGAAGCATTGCAATCAATAGCTCCAGATGCTTTTGCAGCAGGTAATGTATATGGTATTGGCAGCGGCTCTCTAGATCCTGGTGGTTTTGGATTTTGAAATGAATTTAGTTCAATTTATTACACTAAAAACTGAGAGTAGCTTTTAATATATAATTAACACAGCTGTGTTCTTATTTAAGACATAAAAAACAAGTAAAAATTAAAGATATTTATTATGAAAAAAAGCACGCAACAATCTAAAGGCCCATCGAATTCAGGCGCTAACACGCGGGCATTTACACTAAATCAATTTGCGATAGAAGTACTTAGGAAAGATGGGGTGTCAGTGCGAGATGCTCAGAATCTAGTTCGCAATTTATCTCCAGACGAAATAAAAAATCTCTGTGAAATTAATGGGTTATATATGTCAGGGCCACTGGAAGAGGAAGCTGCCACCGCCGCGGCTTCCGCACCAGCGCCGGCAGCTTTTGTAAATGCATCTCATCCAGATGATGACCATCATTTACCTGAAGGTCAAAATCCCGCAGTGGATGTGTGTGGAGCATGTGTAGCTTCACCCGAGGCTGCGCACAGTTAAGCAGGATTTTGCTAAGTATAAGTTCATGATCTTGGCAGATAGAATTTAACACACCTGATTGGGTTAATGGAGCTATGATAGGTGACCATTTTATGGAAATTGGGTCTCAGCTACTTGGTATGAATATTCCTAATACAGGCCTGATTCCAGTATAGGTTAATAAATTACAAACAGAATCTATAAGCATATTAAAGCTCTTGATTAAATTGCCTTTTTATCTATGATTATCCTTGGCTGGTGCGGATGATTGCATTGTGAATTCGGTCAGGTTCGAAAGAAAGCAGCCGTAACAATTCCCAATTAGGTCGCCGCCAGCCATAAATAGTTATTTAAAAAAAGAAAAGGGGTTCCATTAATTTTTTTTCTATGTTATACACGAAAATGTAGTGTTGATTCAGTACGTCCACTTCTCTAGCTTGTTGGTAAGGCTTTTCAAAAATCTCATTACACAGAAATTTTATTCAATGTGAACAGGCTTCACATAAGGTATTTACTTGTCATTACTTTAAATGAACATCAAAATGCAAGTTATCCAAATCTCATTCAATCAAAAACTTTTCTTTACAATGCCTTGATTCTAATATATATAACAGTATTATTAATGGAAATTATTTTATGGGTAGTGGGCTGAAAAAAGTTAAAAGAGATTATAGTGCCTTGCAGTTTAAATCTATGATTTTGGCTGATGCACCTGAAGAAGTTGCTGATGCATTTGAGGAAATTGTTGATACACCTAATATTATTTCTAAAATAAAAGCATTTGGCTTTTCTAAAATCCAGACTCGGATTTTACTATCTTTAGTTGAAGAAGGGATAGAAATTAATCTAGAGCGAGAGTGGCTTGAAGAAATATTAATTGCAAATAAAACAATAGGAAGCATTGCTAAAACTATAGATTACATCAATTTACGCGAGAAAGTTGCTGATATTTCAAATGATGACGCAATAGAAGTAGCTAAGCTTTTGCGTCCACATCAAATAACAATATATACAGATTTAGTGCAAGCCGATTATTCACATGAAAAAGCCTTTGAAGAGGCAATGAAATGCTATGCACATGAGTCACTCAAATACAATTATATTCGCGAAAAGGCTCCTACTATTAATCATGAAAAGGCATTAGAGTTAGCAAAAACACCCAGGAACTCTAAAGAAACAGTAGAAAGTTATATAAAAATTTATGAGCAATACCCTGGGACTTCTTCTGAAGCTGCATTAATGCTAGTTAAAGAATTAACTCTTGAGCAGGTAAAAAGCTATCTAGGGCTTTGCACACTGTTTCCTTATTTTTCTCAAAAGGATCTATTAGAGGTAGTTAAAGAGGTGCCCCATCAGGCGTATCAATATTACCTAACGCTTTGCGAGCGCTTTCCTGAGCTTCGCCATGAAGAAGCATTAACCCTAGTAAAGGAACTTGGAATTAAGGTAAAATACTATATAGATCTACGTGAGAAGTTTCCTGATGAGTTCCCACATCAAAGTGCGTCAGCCTTAATCTTAGCTGAGGGCAACAAGTATTGTAGTGCAAATTATATAATGTTGCGCGAGCACTCTCGTTTTCCGCATCAAAAGGCCTTAACAATGGCAAATGATTTGCCTCCTTTTCTACAGTTAAGAAAACATAATGTAGAGGAAATCCTTAATTATCTTGATTTTAATCAAAAAGTACTTTCGTCCACTTTGGCAGGTATTGTTTTTATTGAGCAGTTACCGCATTTTATCAAGCTTTATAATAAATTTTTTGAACCGTTACCGGAAGAATCAGATTATATTAATAAGCTAAAGATATTCGCACATATAGGGCTTAGTGGCATATCAGCTAAGATTTTATATGATTTAAATTATGATGACAATTTGCCATTATTTGCTGTTGCTAATACAGCATTTGCTATTACTAATACAGCCCTTTATACTTTAGAAAATATTGGCACACTTGATTATTGGCTATTTGATAATAGTCTTTTCAAGGCTGTAACTCATACTTTTCCTAGTATTATAACTGCAACAATGGCAGTAAATGCCAGAGTCATTGCTATACCTGCTGCAGCAATTGCTATTGGTGGAGCATTAGCTACAGAATTTGCATTTGAGGCATTAAAAGAATTATACCATGAGGTTGCTAATTCATTTCTATTGATAAATTCTGTTATGAAGTACCAACTAGCACCTACAACTGTTACAGCATTTTTATACTTACCCGCAGCTGCAAACGCTATACACGAAATACTTTCATCTAGTTCTGTCAGTGGCTTTGTAGAGTATACAAAACATGCTGTTTTTGATTTTGTATCTACTGATGAAGATTTTTATAACAGCTACATTAATCCAGAAATAGAGCCTACTGGCATAGTAGTTGCAGAGCAAGATGCAGCTGCATAAACATTTTTCAAATTGTTATTCAATTTAAAGGGTATAGAAGCGTCCCTATGCCTTGATTAGCGCTATCCACCCCCAATCATTAATATTTTTGAAAAAAAAGCTTCCATTATTTTTTTTTCTATGTTATACACAAAAATGTAGTGTTGATTCATTGCGCCCACCCTGCGAAATTCTTTTTTAAAATCTTCGTTTCTAACAATTGATAAATACCTAAAAGATTAGGCTAACTAAGAAGGTGGCTGCTCTGAGGTTTTTGTTATATAGAGTAGCAAAAATATAGATCGAGACTATAACTCGTCGTGTACTTCGCCTGCAACATTATGCGTTAACGTGGTTCCTGAGAAATCATGTCTTACTAGATCATCAACTGATGTCCCAGTTTCTGCCAAGTCTAATGCATATGGGTACAAAATATTTCCAAAGAATGCAATTAAGGATCCGATTTTTAGTCCATTTTCTATAGAATTTAATATCGGCATGCTATCTCCTGTTAAGTAGCTTACTAATACCCACTCACTAGATTCAATAAGTAGAGGAGATATTAATGAGTAGGTATCAGCCGTAGCATTGCCACAACTAGAACCAATAATACCTTTGATCTCTGGTTCTATGCGGTATACAAGATTATTCAATGCTCCAGCTATCACAACTGTAGGAGTTATTCCCTTTAATGAGGTTGTGTGAGCGATAAATGAGTATTTTACTACCCCAGCATAAGCTCCAGCATATGATTTATCGTTAATATCGTAACTGTCTTTAGTTTCCATGAATTCATTATGACTTTTTCTGATCATACATGCTAAAAAATTTCCAACAGAGCAAAGCATTGAGGGAAAAATTGTACTAGAAGACGTGTCTTTAGTATGCAACGTTTTGTATATAAATGACGTAGGTAATTGTATAGTAGCGCTTTGAATAAAGCAGGTTTGCAATATGTTTATACCGGACATATAGTTATATATTATAATTATCTAATAATTTCTTGGAGTTTAATCATATAAGGATATTCCAGTCAATATATTTTTTTGATACGTAGCCTTGTTTGATAATTATATAAAAAATTAAGCCATATCATGAGGATTAAATTCTCCAAGAAGAATTTGTGAGTGGTCGGCTTCTTGTTTAGAGATTTGTTCTTCTATTGGTTTTTGTAATGAATCTGATACTTTTCTTAGGATTGCATCTGCTTCGTCTGTAGGGAGGTTGTTTATTATATTTATTACAGTTTGACGATCATGTGAATTTTTAACGGAATTTAAAAGTAATATTAATGCATCTTCCTGACTCGAAGCCTGAGCATCTGCTGATTTGGTTATTTCGATAGTAGAGACAAGTAAATCTAATGATTTTTTAGTTTTATCTAATTCATGATTTACAACATTTGTTTTATCGTCGATACCCTGAATTTTATTTTCCATAATGCCAAAAAATTTTGCAACTTCGCTTTCTGTGTCAGTATCATCTCTGTTTGCATCTCTTAAACTCATTACTAACTTTAATGCAAGCTCAAGAGATTCCTGAGTGATAACTTTTTCATCTTCATTCTCGGTACTTTTTGGTTTAAAAAATTGAAAGAAGTTTTGAAATGCGCCAATGCCTTTTGATAGAGCGCCAAATATACTAGCTGCAACGCCTGAAGCAGCAATAACTCCTTTTATTATGAAAGAGCCTTTTGCGAGTATTTGATCTTTATTCATAAACCATACCTTAATATTACTTTGAACGATGTTCAATTTTAACATGGCACCTATTAATAATTAATTAACGTAAATAAACATGAAAAAAATTCTTACAAAATATTTTACTAGGAAAGAAACAAATAAGAATTATTTCGGTAGCGCAATCATACAAGATATGATGGCTCCCATATGGAGTAGTAAAAATTATAATAATTTTGCTAAGGAAGCATATCAAAATAATGTAATAGCTTCTCGTTGTATAAACTTAATTGCCAAATCTGCCGCAAGTGTAGATTGGTTATTATACAAAAAAGATAAAAAGCAAATCATTGAAAGGCATCCATTACTTAATATACTTCATCATCCAAATCCCTCTTGCGGAGGGGCTGAATTTTTTGAGAGCTTCTTTTCTTATAAAATTATTGGAGGAGATGCATATATTCTAGCTGTGCGTAACAATGATGGCACCAAAATAGAATTGCATCTTTTGCGTCCAGATAGAGTTACAATAATTCCTGGGGAATCATCTCTGCCATACGGTTATGCATATAAAATTGGCGACAAAGAGATAATGTATAAAGTCGATCAAGATACTGGGTTTAGCGATGTTCTGCATTTAAAAAACTTTAACCCTTTAGATGACTGGTATGGCTTGTCGCAAGTTGAAGCTGCTTCTTACAGTATAGATCTTCACAACCAAGCATCAATTTGGAATCAGGCTTTATTACAAAATGGAGCTAAGCCTAGTGGCGCGTTGATTCTAAAATCTTCTCAAAATGATAATAACTATCTAAGCGAAGAGCAGTTTACGCGTCTACAAGATCAATTACAGGAGAAATTTTCAGGAAGTGCAAATGCAGGAAAGTCGCTTTTATTAGAAGGGGGGCTTGAGTGGCAAGAGATGAGTTATTCACCAAAGGACATGGACTTCATGGAAACAAAAAACAGTGCAGCTAGGGATATAGCTCTTGCGTTCGGTGTTCCGCCGCATCTTCTTGGAATAAAAGGGGATAACACTTATAGCAATATGCAAGAAGCGCGATTTGCATTTTGGGAAGAGACCATAATTCCACTTGTAGATAAAACAACCGATGCTTTAAACAATTGGCTTGTTCCATTTTTTGGCAATGATTTGAGGCTATCTTATGATATGAACAAAATTAGCGCGTTGTCGGTAAAGCAGGATAAAATCTGGGATAGAATGCAACGAGCTGACTTCATGACACAAAATGAAAAAAGAGCAACAGCTGGGCTTCCTCCGATTGAAGGTAAGTAATGTGTTCACTTATTAAATATCTTGACGATTCTTAAGTTTTAAGCTATTTTGAAATGTCCCAAATTAGTTAATAATAGTTCATCTATATGACTTATACCTCTTTAGAACGAAGAACACTCTTGCCAGAAAGCGCATACCCATCTCGTAAAATCCAAGCACCTATAATGTCAGAAGAAGCGTTTATTTCTAACTTAGAACAATTGGGTTTTAATGGAGATCAGATTGATCTTATTATAGGCTTACGTGAAAATGGAGTAGAAATAGAACTGAATACAGAGTCAATAAATCGCATATTGGAAGTAAATCGAAAATTAAACAGCCTTTATAAAACTGTAGATTATATTAATCTGTGCAAAAAAGTTCCTGGCATCTCAAGAGATGAGACACTAGAACTTGCTAAGAGTTTACGTCCAGATTTGCGTCCGCATCAAATAGACTTATACATCAGTTTGAGGGCTGCTGATTATCCTCACGAAGGCGCATTCGAAATAGCCATGAAAAGTTATGCATATCAGGTGCAAAGATACGAACATATTCGACATGAACTTCCTAATGCCGAACCTGAAAACGCGTTAGAACTGGCAATGATGCGTGGTCTTAGTAAGGATGATATGGAAGCATATATAGATATGGCATCTCAATTTTCTGATATCATACATGAAGAGATATTAGAGATAATATCATCAGAGACTCTTAAAAGCTATAAAGAGATTCGTCAAGAGATTCCTAAAGCTACACACAAGGAAGCATTGGAGATAATCCAATTTTTAGTCTCTAAGGAAATCGAAATTGGAATGCGTGGTACTAGTCCTATCAATTCATTTATAGAGCTCTGTAAAAACACTAATAGCACCCATAAGGAGATATTAGAGGTGTTCCAGGAAGTATTGATGACATATCATCAAGAATCTATGAAACATGTAAGCTTACATCTACAGCGGTTATATGCACCCTATTCAGAGGCATTTAGAAGCTATGAAAAGATTCGTAAAGAGATTCCTAAAGTTACCCACAAGGAAGCATTGGAGATAATCCAATTTTTCCTTTCTATTGATGCACGTCTATTTTCTTATAGTTCTATTAGTCAATATGTAAAGTTCCATCAATATAGCACCCATAAGGAGATATTGGAAAAATTCCAAAAAGTATTAAATAGATCTGATGACCCATTAGAAGTATTAAGGAAGTATGCAGAGATGCATAAAGAATTTCCTGGAGCAACACATGATGAGATTGATAAGCTAATTAAGGTTCCATATAGGGGAGCTTTTGAAGCGCTTTACGAAGCCGCATATTATAGTGCATCTAGAATAGCTAGAGCTTTTGAAAATGCAATACCTCCAGAAGCACTAGTAAGCTATTGTGAGGGATTTCAGGGGGGAATTCTAAGTGAAGCTGTGCTAAGAAAATTACAAAATTATGTTGAGCATAAAAATGCCAAGAATGGGTTAGCTCAACTAGCACAGAAAAGTCTTACAGATGTTTTAGAGGATGTTACCTCTGCGCAAAAATTAGCTGAATCTGCAGTAAAAAAATTACAAAATTATGTTAAACATAAAGATACTAATAATGGGTTAGCTCAACTAACACAGAAAAGTCCCAAGGATTTTTTAGAGGATTTGAACTTTAATCAAAAATTACTTGGCTCATCTTTCTTTGCTATAACATTGGTACAGCAATGGCCAGAATTCATAAACCTTTTTGATAAAGTTACTGAAAAAAGCGGAGTAGATTTTTATAATTATCTATCAAAAGATTCATCTATTTCTACACTTGTAGATATCTTAAATGACAATGCTATCATAATAAAAGGGGTTGCACATACAGGATTTAGTGTATTAGCTGCAATTTCTTCTTATCAGTTAGGATCGGTTTCAGTTCCTATCGCAATATTAGCAAACAGTTGTACATATAATTTGAATAATATTGGAGCATTTGGAAATGCTCCTATTATTGAAGCTATTATAAGTGCGGCTTACACACTACCTAATGTTGCAATTGGGGTTGCTTCTGGAGCCATTGGCATGAACGGTGGAATTATTCTTGTAGGTGTAGGATTTGCTACAGCTTTAGGATATGAGGCGCTAAAAGAAACGATTCCTGAAGTTGCAAGTGCGATATATGTATCTTATGTAACAAGCCAATCTATATCTGGGTTTATGAGTGGTAACTACATGATAGGAGCACTATATTTACCTGGTACAATCAATGCTCTAGATAAAATGCTTGGCTCTTTCTTTTATGAAAGTTCTGGCTCTGAAGTTATCGTAATTCCTATTGATAATATTACGCCAGTCGAAACAGTTGGAGCTGTCTTAGAAGAAATCAGTTAGCGCACAATATCCTACAAGTAGATTTCATGACACAAAATGAGAAAAGAGCAGCGGTCGGCCTCCCTCCGATTTAGGTCAAGTAATGTGTTCACTTATTAAATATCTTGACGACTCTTAGGTTTTAAGCTATTTTGAAGAAAATTACAAATTAGTTAATAAGTAGCCATATATGCCTTATATTCCTTCCTTAAAACGAATAACAACTTTGCCAACAAGCGCATACCCATTGCCTGGAATTCAAGCGCCTATAATGTCAGAAGAAGAAGTGTTTGTCTCTAACTTAGAACAATTGGGTTTAAATAGAGCTCAAATTGATACCGTTATAAGTTTACGTGAAAATGGAGTAGAAGTAGAGCTGAATGCAGAGTCAATAAAGCATATATTAAAAATCAATCAAAAATTAAATAGCTTCTTTAAAACTGTAAATTATTTTAATTTGCAGAAACAGCTTCCTAATATCTCAATAGATGATGCACTAGAAGTTGCTGAAATTTTGCGTCCACATCAAATAAAATTATACATTAGCCTTAGTGAAGCTAACCATCCTCATGCAGATGCGCTTGGAAGAGCTCTAAAGGCTTATCCATATCAAGCGCTAAGGTATGAACATATAGCCTTAGTGAAGCTAACCATCCTCATGCAGATGCGCTTGGAAGAGCTCTAAAGGCTTATCCATATCAAGCGCTAAGGTATGAACATATTCGAAGTGAGCTCCCTAATATCGCACCAGAAAAGGCGTTGGAAGTGGCAATGATGCTTGGTTTTAATAAGGATGATATGGAAACATATATTCTGGCATCTCAATATTCCGATAGCACTCATGAGGAAATATCAGAGGCATTCCAGGAGTTATGGATGATACATCAATATATTAAACATGTAAAGTTAGACTGGTTACCATTCGATTATTCAAAGGCATTTAGAGGCTATGCAAAGATTCGTCTAGAAATTCCTAATGCTACCCAGGAGGAAGCATTGAAGATAATCAAATTCTTCATTTCTAATTATGCATCTCAACCTATTGACACTAGTATTGATCAATACTTAGAGCTATATAAATATAATCCTAAAAGCACCCATGAGGAGATGCTAGCGATATTAGATGACTTAAGGGAAATATATCAAAATTCTAGTAATCCTATAGAGTCACAAAATTTCAAACCAATTTATGCGAATATATTTGAAAGCTATATAGAGATTCGTAAAAAAATTCCTAATACCCACAAAGAAGTATTAGAGATAATAAAATTCTTTTTTCTTAATGATGCATCTCAGGCTATTTATTACGGTGGGTTTTACGCATATTTAGAGTTATATAAATATGCTTCTAGCAGAACTTATGAAGAAATATTAAAAGCAATAAAAGATTTATCGCTGCTATCAGATTCTAGTAATCCTATAGAGTCACAAAATTTCAAACCAATTTATGCGAATATATTTGAAAGCTATATAGAGATTTGCAAAGAAATTCCTACTACCCACGAGGAGGCATTGAAGATAATCAAATTCTTCATTTCTATTGATTCATATCAACTTCCTCATGCACATATTAGTAAATATGTAAAGTTCTATCAATATATTCCTAATAGCACTCATGAGAAGGTATTAAAAGTATTCCAAGAAACATTAAAGATGCATAACGAACCATTAGAAATATTAAGGAAATATGCAGAGATGCATAGAGAATTTCCTGAAGCTACGCATAATGAGATTGATGCGCTGATTAAGATCCCATATATGGGAACTTTTGAATGGCTTCCTCAAGCCGCACATTGTAGTGCATCTAAAGTAGCTAAGGCTTTTGAAAATGTAGTATCGCCAGAAGCATTAGTAAGCTATTTCCAGGGATTCCAGGGTGGAATCCTAAGTGAAGTTATACTAGAAAAATTACTAAATTATGTTGATAACAAAGATGCTAATAGTAAGTTGTCTCTAACGCAGAAAGGATCTGAGGATTTTTTAGAAGATTTGAAGTTTAATCAAAAATTACTTAGCTCATCTTTCTTTGCTATAACGACAGTACAGCAATGGCCAGAATTCACCAGGCTTTTTGATAAAATTGCTGAAAAAAGCGGAGTAGATTTTGATAATTATATATCAAAAGATTCATCTATTTCTACACTTGTAGATATCTTAAATGAGAATACTACTCTAATAAAAGGAGCTTTACACACGGGATTTAGCGCATTAGCTGCATTTTCTTCTTATCAGTTAGGATCGGTTTCAGTTCCCATGGCAATATTAGTAAATAGCATTACATATAATTTACATAATATTGGAGCCTCAAATGACTATATTATTGAATCTATGACGAGAAGCGCGGTTTACACATTACCTAATGTTGCAATTGGGGTTGCTTCTGGAGCCATTGGTGTGAGTGCTGGAATTTTTCTTGTAGGTGCAGGATTTGCTACAGCTTTAGGATACGAGATGCTAAAAGAAACAATGCCTGAAGTTGCAAGTGCAATGTATACATCTTATGTAACAAGCCAATGTATATCTGGATTTCTAAGCGGTAACTATATAGTTGGATTATTATACTTACCTGGTACAATTAATGCTGCAGATAAAATGTTTACTTCTTTCTTTTATGAAACTTCTGATACTGAAGTTACTATAATTCCTACTAGTTATATTACACCAGTCGAACCAGTTGGAGCTGTCTTAGAGGAAAGCATTTAGCGTACTTTATCCTATAAGCAGATTTCATGACACAAAATGAAAAAATAGCAACAGGTGGGATTCTTCCGATTAACAAAAAGGATTCTTTATAGGTATTACCACAATGTCATCCCGGACTTGATCCGGGATCTAGCCCACGGTTACAACGGAGCTCAACTGCTTTAGATTCCCGCTTCCGCGAGAATGACAAAGGGAATATTCGATTATCTTGACATTTTATTGGCATAGATTACTCTAATCTTGTAATTTATTTTTAGCATTTAATGTCATCAGAAACGCTTAAGCTTTTTAAAGAATCCTGGAAATTTATAGTTCCTTATTGGAAATCTGCAGAAAAAACTAAAGCACTGAGTATACTAACATTAATTTTACTACTGACACTTGCTTATATAGGACTTAGCGTAAAGCTAGCATACTGGACACAAGCATTCTATACAGCCTTAGAGAAACGTGATTATCCTGAGTTTATAAAACAGATTAAAGTTTTTTTCTTATTGATAGTAATTTTCATTCCAATTTCAACAAGCAATACTCTTTTGACGAACTTTCTTAAGTTTAGTTGGAGAAAATGGGTTACAGATAGATTTTTATATAACTGGACTAATAATAACACCTACTATCATGCGATGTTGCATAAAGAGAGGGTTGATAATCCAGACCAAAGAATTAGCCAGGATTTAGACATATTATCCTCTTTGTCTTTAGACCTTTTTCTAACTTTTTTTAAAGAGATAATTACATTATTTTCATTTTCTTTCATCTTATGGACGGTATCGAGCGATATTCCTCTAAAAATATTTGGGCACACATTTAAAATACAAGGATACCTACTTTGGATAGCATTTTTTTACTCAATGTTAGGAACTGCTGTAATAATGAAAGTAGGGCAGCCCTTAATTAATTTGAATTTTATGCAACAACATTATGAGGCAAATTTCCGATATTCCTTAATTAGATTACAGGAAAAAAGGGAGGAAATAGCAGTTTTTGGCGGTATAAAACCCGAGATAAAAAATTTAAAAGATGCGTTCGAGTACATAAAAGATAACTACTATGAAATAATACGTAGAAATTTTTATATAGGGCTTTGTTACTCTTCATTTATAAACGTTTCCCAGATCATTCCTATTGTTGCTGCAGCCCCTATGTATTTTGCTGGGATCGTTACATTAGGAGTTGTAATGCAAGTTTTGAGAGCATTTGAAGAGGTAAGGGATTCATTTTCAATTATAGCAAATAATTTTACTACTATTGCTTATTGGAGAGCGTCAACAAAACGTCTGCTGCAATTAGTAGACCATATTAATTTGGCTGAAAGTGAAATAGAAAATAATGCTATAAGTTTTAAAAAATCAACAGATCACATTAACTTTAAAAATATAACTATAGAAAAACCATCGCATGCTCTTATTTTACGTGACGTAAATTTTTCTATAAAACGTTCTGAGAAAGTGCTTATTACTGGAGGAAGTGGGTCTGGAAAAAGTACTTTAATTAGGGCTTCTAGAGGCCTGTGGACATATGGCAATGGTAAAATAGAATTACCAGAAAATATATTTTATGTTCCTCAGAGGCCATACATGCCAATATCAACATTAAAAGAAGCTATGATTTATCCTCTATTATCTTCTGATCATAAAAACGATGATAAATATCTAATCTCCTTATTAAAACTATTCAAATTAGGGCATTTAGAAGAATATCTAGATGAAAGGGCGGACTGGAGTACAATCCTTTCTTTAGGTGAGCAGCAGAGAATATCTTTTATTAGAATTCTAATTAATAAACCAGAATGGATAGTAATGGACGAGCCAACGTCTTCTCTTGATCCAAAATTAGAAAAACTATTATTTGAAACACTATTAAGCACTTTGAAAACAGTTACATTAGTTACAGTCGGACATTCTGAAAGCCTAAGAAGGTTCCATGAAAAAGTCATTGATGTAGAGCAGTGGCAAAGCGCTTAATTTTTTGTCAGCTCGGTAATAACGGAGTTTTTTACTGTCAACTTACAGCCGTCAGCTAAAAGATAAGCTCCATCTGGTAACAATTCATTTTTACCTTTGCATCTATAATACGCCTTATTATCTTCTATTTTAATTTCAGTGCCATCTGGCAAGTGAACAATACAGTTATAATCTTCTGCGATTGAAGAGAAAGTAAGCGCAAACAAAACTACAGCTATTCCAAGGATTCTTTTTTTTATTGTCATATTGGGACCTCAAGTTACAGGTTCTATGGCTCTACAATACTATTTTTTTTCAATAATACAATTTTCCATTTAAGAGAGGTTCATAAAACATGAAAGACGTTTATAACAGAAACAATCCTGCCGATTATGAGGAGTGTCTTGAAATAAAAAATCTATCAGGAGACGATGTTACAATACATGGTTACGCAAGTGTATTTGATATTTTAGACAGACATAACGATATTGTACTAAAAGGTGCATTCAAAGAAACCATCAAGAGATTCGACTCAGGCAAAATTATACCAGTACTATGGCAGCACATGCAAGACAAGCCAATAGGCGTTGTTGAGAGCATCGAAGAAGATGAATATGGTTTATATATATCTGCTAGAATTCTGAAAGGCATTAGATGCGGTAGAGAAGCTATAGAGTTAATAAGATCGCATATCATCTGCGGCTTTAGCATTGGCTACAATGTCATAAATCATCATATAGATTACGATTCAGAAACAAGAATCATCAACAAGATTGATTTGTGGGAGATTAGTGTTGTCACATTTCCTTCAAATTCAGAGACGCTTATTACTGCAATAAGCTAGTACCATTTCTCATTTTTATTATTACGTATGAAAAATGGTCTAAGACTACTTTTATCAACATCAACGAACGAGTAAGTATATTATGCAAATATCTGAAATGAAAACACGAATAGACCAACTTGGTAATGCGTGGGAGGAGTTCAAGTCCACTCATAACCAAAAACTAAAAGAAATCGAAAAAAGCGGCAGCGCTGATCCTATTACTGAAAAACAACTAGAAACAATTGGATCTGCTTTAGATGAATATAAAAGTAGATTACGCCAATTAGAAATCAGAAACAATCGCCCGGCAGTTTCTGTTGCCACAAAAAATCACTTACTTGATACAGAATATAAATCTGCATTTTTTGATTATTTGAAAAAGGGTAATGAAAACTTGATTTCAAACCTGAGTAGAAAAAATCTTTCTGGTGCTTCAAATTCAGAAGGCGGCTACTTAATCGATAATGCGATGTATCAATATATTGATAAAAACATTACTGCGAATTCCGTCATGAGACAATTAGCATCAAGACAAGAAATATCCACAGACAGTTTCGATATACTATCTGACGATGGCAATTTTGATTCTGGTTGGGTTTCAGAGGTAGACGCAAGACAAGTTACAAATTCTGCTATAATAGACAAAAAAAGCATTAGAGTTCATGAAATCTACGCGCAGCCAAAAGTTACTCAGAAACTTATCGATGATTCAAAAATCGACATTGCTAAGTGGCTTGGAGAAAAATTATCTGAAAAATTCAGTGCGGTTGAAAATCACAGCTTCATAAATGGAGATGGGAAAAATAAACCACAAGGAATATTAACTTACCAAGCTGGGAAAGGTTCTGATAAAATTGAGCAAATTAAGTCTTCTATTGAGGGCGGTGTAAACGTTGAATCAATCGTAAAGCTTTATTACTCTCTTGATGTACAGCATTCAGGCAGGGCAAGTTTCTTGATGCATAGAGATATGTTGCAGCAAATCAGGTTATTAAAGTCTGAAAGCACAGGTCAGTACCTTTGGGCTCCTGGTCTTGAGCTTGGGGCGCCAGATACTTTACTTGGTGTTCCTATTTACGAATCTCCGGATATGCCAACTCCTAAAAAAGATTCTTTAGGAATAGTACTGGCTGATTTCAAATCTGCTTATATGATAGTAGACAGGGCCGGCATGAACTTAATGCGTGATCCTTATACAGATAAGCCATTCGTAAAATTTTACACAACTAAAAGAGTCGGTGGTGACATAATAAACACGGCTGCTATAAAGATTTTAAAGTTATAGTAAAGTTAACATATTATTAACAATAAAACATTAAATTATAGTTCTAACCTCAACAGAGAGAGATGTTATGGTAGAAAAAAAGAAAGCAGCTAAAAAAGTAGTAAAAAAACCTGCTAAAAAAGTTGCAAAAAAGAAGTAGTTTTCGCCTATATTAAAAGCAGAAGCCCGAAAGTGCAGGTATGCATTTACGGGCTTTTGTTTTTCCGGACTATAAATTTACCATTTTCCAGTTTTAAATGAATACTAGGAGAACAAGGGTGAGGCGCGCGCAATGTAGTCATTCTACATGAGCACGACGAATCTCGCCGCTCGACGACGTAGTCATTAAAAATGGTATTGGTGACATAATAAACACGACTCAGACAAAGCTTTTGTGGTTATAATTGTCATTAATAAATTATTAATTATATAATACTAAATTATAATTCTAATTCTAATTCTAACCTTATAAGAACGATATTATGTCAGAAACAAAAAAGAAAAAACCTGTAGCTAAGAAGCCTGCTGCTAAAAAACCTGCGGTAAAAAAAGCTGTAGCTAAAAAGCCTGTTGCTAAAAAACCTGCGGTGAAAAAAGCTGTAGCTAAGAAGCCTGTTGCTAAAAAACCTGCGGTGAAAAAAGCTGTAGCTAAGAAGCCTGTTGCTAAAAAAACTACAGTGAAAAAAGCTGTAGCTAAGAAGCATGCTGTAAAGAAAGTAGCTGTTAAAAAGCCTGCTGCTAAAAAAGCTGCAGCTAAAAGAATCAGTCTTCCAAAAGTAGCATTGAGAAACGTTGTTCATAATCCAAATAAGCCTGATATGCCTCAGCAAATATTACAACAAGAAAATCAAAACAGATTATGCCAAGCTCATCACAGAGACCAACCAAAACAAGGACTTTTAAAGAAATTTTTTGGTCTATTCAAGGACTAGTTTCTGTGATTTTAGTATCAAAAAACATTCAAGCGACATCGTATTTTAGAGTCGCTTGAGTTTTTTATAGAATGAATTAATTAATAGCCTGAGAACATTCAGTCATCATGCCGTGTTTCAATGCTACACCAGAAAGAAAGTTCCAAAGAGATTTAGCTGTATCTACTGCAGATACTAGGGCTTTTTGTTGTTCTTCTTCGGTTAACTGATTTAGTAAAGTTTCACATTGTTCTCTATGCCATATATCGGCTTTTTCGTGGACGTGAAAAAACTTTAAAGATTTTTCATCAGAAACTTCATAGAATTTTTTAAGTCCTTCTATTTTAGTTTTAGCTATTTCAGGAATTTGATGTTCGTATGTATATATAGAAGCCAATCCTTCTGCATACGAAGATCTACAATTTTTGAAAAATGTATCAATCATATTAGATGTAAAATATTCAGCTTTTGATGCCTCGATTTCACTTTCAGTGTTTCCGGTACCAAGAGCAAAATTTCTCCAAAGAGTAGGGTGATCAGTGCCATTATTTTCTTCGTCGTTTAGATTTTCTAATAGAATTTTACGTTTTTCTATATCTTCACACATAGAATGCGCTGCACTAATATATCTAGGAAAAGCTTTTACATGATGATAATACTGGCATGCGTAATCTTTGATTGTTTCTTTTGTAAGAGTTCCTTCATTCCATGATTTATAGAAGGGGTGATTTAAAAGATTATAAGGACGTATTTCGTTTTCTAAGAATTGTGTGAAATTTTTCATGCTTTCTCTCCGTTGGTAACTAAAAAAATATACACGAGATGATATTAACTATGGGTAAAATTTACAAGGTATTTTTTTACAATATAAAATAGATTTAAAATTAACCTTTTGTTAAGAAGCTATCATTACAATTCCGCATATAATATATCAGGTGCTTCCAAATGCGTAGATTAGTGCGGTCTCTTACGTCTAATGGCGCTGAAAGCCTTGCGCAGCCACTTTCTGATGAATCAGAAGAATCCGACATTGTGGCACCTCCTGAAGAAGTAGATGCTGAAGTCGACATAAGACCAGAAGCGCACACACCTTTAGCTCCTACAAGGAGTAGATTAATAACTTCGACATCCATTACTGTAACGGCAACAATAGCATCATTTTTAATTTACTATTTAGGGTTTGAAAATTTAACTTTAACAGGCACCGGAGCGATTTTTGCGGCGGCATCAGTTATTGCTGTTGCAATACAACGCGCATTATCTGCTCAAGTAAATCAAGGTCGTATTATAAGAAATGATCCTATGAGGAGATCAAGAAGTAATGGAGGATCAACCTTTGCACTTATAGAGCCATCTGATCCTAGCGGAGCTGCTACTGGTATAAGAATCGTATCTATCGTAGTTAGCTCTGGAGTAGCTATTGTTACTATGTCTCTTTTTGGAGGTACTTTAGTTACATTTGGGCTAACTATTTTTGGCTCTCACCTTGCCATAACTCGTTTATCGCATACATTACTATCTCGTCTTTCACTTAGTAGTCTAGATAATGCTCTATCTTATCTTAGAGCTATTGGTCTTCGTGTAGAGGAAGTTGTATTAACTGAGTTCATTCTAAGGTGGCTAGGTCAAAATAACACTAGCGGATACCCAGCTCCTATATTAGCAAGGGAAGCTATTTTAAGGGCGCGATTACAAGATAGGGGCGCTGATGTTCTTGCTGGAATTATGGGTGCTTTTATAATCCTATTAACAATGCCATTGTCTGGTGCGCTTTGGGCAACAGCTTATGGAGCATTCACATATTCTACGCTAAGATCTTTAATTCTTGCATATCTTTTTGTTGCTAGAAGAATCACAGTAAGAGACATTCAAAGACACCTACAAGCAGAAGGAGGAAGTAATTACAGACATCAAGCAGAGGAAATAATAAGATTAAGTTACGCTCTACAAAATCAATTTGGTGACTTTCTAGCGGTTTTATCAGTAACAGCAGAAAGATTATTTTATGTTTTAAGACATATACCATTTTTACTATTATCCCGTCTTTTGCCAAGTTCTGCTCAGAAGATAGCAGCAGCAGTTTTAGGAGTACGCGCAGCGGCAGATACTTTAGCATTAGCTCAAACAGCAGCAATTATTGTAGAGGGCGTAGCTGCACCAGAAGATTTTGCAAATCGTAGAATAGATAGTAGTCCACTTGTTAGATTCAGAAGAGCAGCTGTATATTCTATGATTTTATGGATCATGCCTATTATAGCATTATTTGTTGTAGTGAATGATAGCGCTAGCACTATAAATGGGAACATAGGCATGCTTTTAGGATCTTTAGTATTACTTAGTATTCTAAGTGTAATTATTTATAGTTATATTGCAGATATTGATGCGTTTGTTTTAAGATTGTTTCCTGCGCTACTTAGAAGGGCACCACTGTTTTTTGGTAGAAGCGAGGGCGCGACAGCTCCAGAGATACGAGCACAACAAGAAGCGGATGCATTAGTGCCAGATTTAGAAGAAGAATTAAGAAGAGAAGAGGCATTAAGAAGAGAAGCAGAAGAAATGGCGGCAGTGAGAAGAGAAAGTGCTCTCAGAACCCAAAGACAACAGGAGAGCGATGCTAGAGCAGCAATATATATACCGCGTAATGATTCCGATACTAGTTTATTCTCTCGGTCAGTAAGCACAAATCCTCAAGTAGAGCTTGAGAGAATAGTTGTAACTGCAGATGGGTTCTTTGTTCATAGAGTTATAACTCCTGTTCAAGACCTTACTAATCCAGATGCTATTAGGCAAGTAACTTTAGACCCGCGTAGAGATGGATACGTTGAAATAGAATATGTTAATGGAAGAACAGTAACCCATTCAGAAGATGGAAGTACAACTGAGAGGATTAGCTCAATAAATGACTCGGAAATTCAAGCAGCAGCTCCAGCAGCATCAGATTTTGTTATAGGCGTTCCCCCTGCAGCGCCACATCTATCAAGGAGAGTATCATTTCAAAATCCACCTAGGGCAGCGGATACAGTAATAGAAATGGCGCCACCACATGTTGCAGAAGAAGCTCAAAATACTCAACAAACTCGTGTAGGTAATTGGTTTACTAGAGCTTTTCTCAGGAGAGGCAATACAAACAATCGAGAAACAGGAATAGCACCACCGCATATTGCAGAATCTGCTCCAAATACTCAGGAAACACCTATAGATGGTTTTTTTACTAGAACTCTCAGAAGAAGCGTAAGCGTAAGCGATGTAAGTCTTTCTTTTTCAGTTCTATCTGATGGTGAAGCTGGAAAAGGTTATTATATAGAAGATGATTATATGGGAAGCCCTATAAGAGCACGGCCTGATACAAGAGAAAGACAACCATCTACTATCAGTGAAGCAAGCGAGGATGATTTTGCAGTAGCTATAACAACATTACAACAACAAAGTACAAAGCAGGAAGCAATGCCTGTAAGTGAAGGTCATTCTGGTAATGATGACGATCTCCCACCGCCGCCAGCTGCAGCTGCTAGCGTGCTAGATACAGTTATTACAGTAGAAGAAGAGGGCGACTCTAGCTCAGGATCTTTTCATACAGCCGAAGAAGGTAGCGATCAAGAAGCAGCAACTTCTCCTACAGGTTCAACTAATTCTAGTTCTAGCAATACCGGCTCAGGAAATTACTACTCTATAAGTATAGAAACTAAAAACATTAACACATCTATTTTTAGAGACAATACCCCTAAGACAATAGAATTAATGCCACAAGAAAAAGACCCAATAGAGGAATTCATAGAAACTATGCGTCAAGAAGACTGCGAATCATTTGTGAATCCATTTGATAAAAAAGACGATGAAAACGATAATACTCGTTATGACGAAAATGGTAATCCGTATTTATATCAGCGCATTGAGAAACCAACTAGGCCAAGTAAAATGGACTTAGTAGGTGGCGACGCTACCGAGCCATTGCAGGTTCCTAACGTTGCAGATTATGATCCTGATCGTTTAGATCCAACCATTTCTAGTCGTCATGCCGATCCAGAGATTTGGGAGACGCATCCACCTATTGCGTTAAAACTAGCATCAATAAAAAACCCAGGTTTTAAATCGCATGGATACCATGTTAGATCATCGCACCAGCATTCATTAATTAATGACTTGCATCCTCCTAAACTAATAGGAGATATTTTTCATCATGGTCCATTAATGGATTTTATGAGTCATTAAAAAACACCTATACAAAACATGTTAAAAGAAAAATATTCCTGGAACGTAATAATGCGTTATTGCTACTTCACGTTCAATATAAAGCCAAATGATTTTTGGAATATGACAATGCTAGAAATTTTAGCATTAGATCAAGAACTGCAAAGCCAACAAATCACCAGACGAGACCTAGACTATCTAATCAAAAAGTTTTCGTAAAACTTTTATTCTAATACCATTTTCCATTTTTCATTAGTACCAGGAGAACGAGGGTCGAGGAGCGTAAGCCTAGTTAAATCTAGGTGCGCACCGCAGGATCCGATGTTCGACGAAGTAATAATAAAAATAGGGAATGGTATAATTTCAATTAACAAAAGGAGGGAACTATGCAAATAGCAAATTTAAAACCTAATAATTCATTTTCGAACTCGAAAGATCAAGAATATGCAACGAAGTCTGACTTACTACTTTTAAAAGCTGAGATTGAAAAGCTTGAGATGCGTTTAATTATAAAACTTGGCGCAATGATGGCTTTTTGGGCTAGTGCAATACTTACTTTAATAAAGGTTATCTGAATGAATAACAGCATGAAAATAAAACAAGTTTTTGCAAAACCTCTTCAGGAGATCATTTCTCTTGAGGAGGTGAAGGAATACCTAAAAATAGATTTTTCCGAACAGGACAAATTTATATCTAATACCATTGTCGCTGCAAGAGAATATGCGGAGAAATTTTTAAGTACTCATCTTGTGAAAAAAGAATTCTTTCAAATGCATTTAGGGCAGAATTTGCAAACTATAACTTTAGTGCACAAGCCAATTTTAGAAATTAAATCTCTTTCAATTATAAATCGAGAAAGAGAAGTTATTACGCTTGATCAGAAGGAATATTATTTTGATCAATTTAACGAGATATCTATTTCGAAGCTAGCAGCTTTATATAATCTAATAGAAGTAAAATATACTGTTGGGTACGAAAATCCAGATCTCATACCGATGCCTCTAAAAACAGGAATGCTAATGCATGTCGCATCCATTTATGACAGAGGCGATTTAGGCGATGCAATACCACAATCCACATTAAATCTATACCAACCATACCGCAGATCACATTTATAAGAGAGGGGAAAAATGTTAGCAGCAGTGAATTTAAACGAATTAATCATCATAGAAGAACAACAATCGAATCCAGATAAAGTTGGAGGATATAAGCAAACTTGGTTTTCTAAATATGTAACATGGGCCCAATTCAAGCCGCTCTATAACAAGAAGCATATTGGCCAAGAAGTCGCTACATCAAAGCAATTGCAGAGCGTGAACTACTATGAATTTTCTATAAGATTCAGAGAGGATATAACAAATAAAATGCGTATTAAATGTAATGGAAAACTTTTTTCAATAGTGAAAATTATAGATACAGGACTTCATAGGCGTTTTATAGAAATTATTGCCAAAGAAATAATATCTAATTAGAGGTTTAAAATGTCATTTTCTGACAATAGGTTTCCAACTGATATTTCATATGGAATATCGGGAGGGCCACAGTTTGATACAGAAATAGTAGAGACCCACTCTGGAGCGGAATATAGAAATATTAGAACTCCATATGGACGTAATAAATACAATATTGCAAGTGGCATAAAGACTAAAGCTAAACTAGATGAAGTAATAAACTTCTTCAGAGCAGTAAAGGGCAGGGCCATAGGCTTCAGATTTAAAGATTGGCTTGATTATGGAGTGGAAAATCAATTTATAGGCTCAGGAGATGGAGTCACAAAAACATATCAATTGATAAAAATCTACTCATTAGGCACTAACATGGAAGTAAGAAAAATTACGAAGCCAGTTAGAGGAACTGTTGAGATACTTATAAATGACAAAAAAACTCGTCTTTATAAAATAGATTGGGATAATGGAATAATAATATTTCCAAAGCCTTTAAGGAAAAATACAATTATTACTGGGAGTTTTGAGTTTGATGTTCCGGTGCGTTTTAATACAGATCATATATCAGCTTCAATTGAAAATTATGGCGTGCATGCAATAGATAATATAGATCTAGTTGAATTAATTTAATTCATTACTTAGTGAATGATTAAGTGATTATTTGCTTTTTAGTAATAACGCAACAGGATAGCAAAGATTCGTAGTAGAAGTATATTAAAAAAACTAATACACAGTTCTTAATTAGTAAATATTTATTTGCTTTTTAGTAATGATATTGTATAAGTGCGAATTCATATAAAAAATATAAACTATGTCAAAGGATAAAAACCTCTTACCACCCAAAGGCAAAGGCGTTAACTCTGCTCATCCTGATTATGAAAATCAATCTAATACCGCAAACGCGTTACCAATTTCTCCTGTAGAAAATCAGCAACATGCTCAGTGGCATGCTATACTTAATATGGCTCATCAGAATTTTCTTCAGGTGCTTGCTGCTCAACAAATCGGAGATCAGCAAGATGCTCAGTGGCATGCTGTACTCTTTGATATTCATCAGAATTTTCTTCAGGTGCTTGCTGCCCCACCACTCGAAGATCAGCAACATGCTCAGTGGCATGCTGTACTCCTTACGATTTATCAGAGTTTTATTCAGGTGTCTGCTGCTCAACAAAGGGCTGTTATTGCTGCTCAACAGAATCTAGCTGCTCAACAAATGGCTGTTATTGCTGCTCAACAGGCTCTAGCTGCTAAAGAGGCTCTAGTTGCTCAACAGGCTCTAGCTATTCAAGAGGCTATAGATGAAGCATCAAAGCCATCGGCAAAAAAAGCCAAAATAGAAGGAGAGGCGCTAAGAGAAAGTTCTCAGCTGCCATTAAAAGCTGTTGATATACAACGACTAGAAAAATCTCAACCAGCATTACCTTTATCTACATCTATATTAGCATGGGGAACAGATATTGAACAACAGACAGTATCAGGAGCTCCAGAAGCCATGGACCACTCATATACGGAAATATCTGAAAGAGAGACCTTGATTAAGATTTACAAAAAACATATATCGGATAATGCGCAATTAGAAAATTTAAGCAACAATTATTTATGTTATAAGATACTAAAGTATATCGATAAACATATTGATCTACCAAATCAAAATAGCAATATCGTCCGTTACGTTATAAGTGTTCAATTGAAAGAATTATATAAAAAATACATACCTACGGCTTTGCCAGAACATTTAACCATCGAAAAAATGATTAAGGAGCTAATGAAAGCCCTTAATGAAGGGGAATGTAGTCTAGAAAAGGATTGGATAATAAATAATTTACTTGGGCTGGTGTCACATTTCGATATAGAATTAGTGGATTGTAATTTGGAGGAGGAAGACTTAGCAAACTATTTTTCAGACGAAGATGATTATTATTATCAAGAAGAGCCAATATCAGTATTAGCAGCCGCTCCAGACAATCACGAAGAAGCGCCTATCGCTGTTGTATGCAGTGGAGAATTTCTACCCCACGAATCTGCCACACATTAAAACAACTAAAATTTACTAAAATATTTGCAAGAAACTCTAATAAACTGGGATTTCTTGCATTTTTCGCTTCATAATACTAATGTGAAGTTGGTAATTAGAAAATCATTGTTTACTTTTTTGTAATAAAGTGATATAAGTACAATATATCAAATAAAAAATATATTGGGGAGTATGGTGTATGGCAAAAAATAAAGATTTAGAAGGCGGTGCTTCAAACGATAATGGAACGGAGCCACTGGCAAAAAAATAAAAAGTAGAAGAATCTGAGGCAGTATTAGCCGCACAAGCAGCTCAAGAAGAATTACTTGAACAAGCTATGCTATACGAAGCTGGTGCTGCTGCAGCATCTGCAGAAGCTATGGCTGCTCCTCTAGATCATAGGGCTGCTATTGCACCTCTTATTTCTGTTGTTCATAGGGCCCTTGTTTCTCTTAGAGATGTTAATCCTGCTGTTACTCAACAAACTGATATGCTCATTCTTCATCGGGCTCTTACTGATCTTTTAAATCTTGATCTTGACTTAGTTCCAGCGCATCTTGAATCATTTCATTATGCGATTGTATCTTTTTTTCATGATATTGATTCGGTTACTGGTACTCCTACTAATGAGGATGGTATACTTGCTTTAAATTATGAGCTTAGAGATTTGAGCTCTGCTCTTCATACTCTTTTCAGTCTTGATCTGACTGTTAGTACCGCTCCTCTCAATATTGATTTTACTCTTCTTCAACAGGCCGTGCGTACTCTTATAGGTACTGGTACTATTTCTCTCTTTACCTCTCCAGTTGCTCTCTCTACAGTTCGTCAAGCTCTTAGGGTGATTTACAACATTACACTTAATCCTTCTCATAACGCTCTTGCTGATAGTACCTTGCTGAGAGTGACAATGAGGATGAAGAAGATAATGCTGATATCGGATATGATTCTGAAGGCTATCAGGAAGAAGAGCTTGCTGCTGAAGAAGGCGATCATGAAGATGAGCCTGGTGCTGCTGCAGCAGCTTCCTGCTATGGAGAATGTTCGTCATCCCCTGAATCTGCCACACATTAAAACAACTAAAATTTACTAAAATATTTGCAAGAAACTCTAATAAACTGGGATTTCTTGCATTTTTTATTTCATAATACCTACATCAATTTTAAATATATGTATAAAAATAATTATTTACAAAACGAAGTCACCACAATGGCTACGTGTTGGAAGTTAAAGTTAAAGAATAATACTGAGATTGGCTTTACCGACTTTATAAAAGATATTAAGCTGGAGGGTGTAACCTATAAATCTCAATCTGGCTTTTTCTCATCATCTATAGAAAGCACAGCAAGTGTATCAATAGACAACTTAGAAATTGGTGGATTCTTAAATTCAGAATCGATTTCTAAAGAAGATATCTTGTCTGGGTTATATGATCATGCATTTTTGGAAATTTTTATTGTGAATTATCAAGATGTCTCACAGAAAAAAATCATACTAAAATCCGGATATTTAGGTGAAGTAAGATTAAAAAATAACCAGTTTACAGCAGAGGTCAGGGGGCTCTCAGAGAAGCTTGCTAACAAGATTGGGAACTTATACTCTCCAACCTGTAGAGCGAAATTTTGTGATCGGGAATGCAAGGTAAAAAAACCACATGCATTAAAATGCAAAATAATATCAATAATCAATAAAGTAGAAATCAAAATAAATAAAAATATAGATGATTCTCTTTATAATTATGGCGTAATTAATATTCCTGATAAAAAACAAAACCTGTTTATCCCGATAAAAAGCTGTAACGACAATATTATAAATTTGATGTTTGCGCTTCCAAAGCTAAAACTGCCGACTACATGTGTAATATACTCTGGTTGCGACAAAACTTTTGCCAGTTGTTGCAATATATACAACAATGCATTGAATTTTCGTGGCGAGCCTCATGTTCCAGGCATAGATGAATTGCATAAAACAGCTGGAACTTTTAGATAAAGCTTTACTTTAATTAGTACTTTGTTATGATTTTTATTAATTTATTTACTATTTAAAGATAAAATACCATGATGAGAAGCCCATCGTTAGGTGGTGTGGTAATGCAGTCTTCTATGGAATTGGAAGGCGCACCACTATCGCAAGAAACAGAAAATCCACCAAATGATCAACTAGTACCTGGGTATATAGAGCCTCTAGCCAACCCACTATCGCAAGAAACCGAGAATCCACCAAATAATCAAGTAGTACCTGGGTATGTCAATCATTCACAAAACGATCAAGTGGTACCTGGGTATGTAGATCCTCTAGCCAATAATGCACTGGTCAGCATGCCGGGTGGGCAAGGTCCAGTAGGAGGACTTCCTGTGATGTTTGGAGTTTATGAAGATAACCTTGTAGAGACGCAGCCTTTGGTAGATACTCCACAACCCTTAGAGGATGTTGATGCTGTACCAGAAGCAAATTCACAAACAGCATTGTTCGATGAAGCGAACGTCGCGCCATTAGGAAACTTTTTTTACCTATATGACATTTAATAGAGCATCCTCAAGCCAATGATAACTTATGAGAAAATTATAAATATTTTAATCGGAGAACCAAAAGGCTTGCATTTGGTTACTAACTTGTCATAGCGCCCAATTATACCTAAAAGAGAATAGATAGGAGAGGAGGAAGGTCCCATCTACTCAAAATAAAGCAAAAGCCTCACGGAAAATGACTACAGTTGAAGACCGTTCTCAGAAAGAGGCAACAAAAGAGCTCTGCCCAGGGACTCCTCCGATATCCTCAAAATTATTAAAAGAACTAGCGGAATCGTTTTCTACTGTAGATCCAAATGCAATCTATGCATCAGAAGAATGATTACAATGTAGCTTATCACTCAAAAACCTTCAGTTGTTGGGGCAAGGAAAGCTAGATATATACAAATGGTTTGACAGTACCAATTAATACTTTAGATTTTTATCATTAGAAGCAGACTTGCTTATCAAAGAAGATATTAGAGTCTCTCTATGCGCTTGGTGCGAAGTGATTTAAAACAAAAATCTTTACTTTTCTTTACTATTTGGTTATTTTATCTTTTTTATAAACACGTTAATAAGTTAGAAGTTTATTTATGCCAGAAACAGATTCAGACTACGTAAAAGGAACAAGGTCGCATCCAGACCCTAGGAGAGATCAACCAAGTCCAAAAAGAAGATGCGTTGAAGACGAAGAATACCATCAGGCGCTCTCAGGAGATGAAATGAACTCAGATCAGTCAGAAGCAGAAGATAAAATGAACTCAGATCAGTCAGAAGTAGAAGATGAAATAAACGCGGATCTGACACCAGAAGTAGTAAGTCGAGATAGGCAAAGAGATTCAGGAGGAGAGGTAGCAAGGCAATTAGAGCGTCTTTTTTCTTCAATGTCTGTGGATGACGGAATGCCGCAAGGCGTGTATGATGATCCAGCGCCAGCAGAAGCAGCAGAGCCAGTAGAATTATTTGGAATGGTAGTAGATTATAACGCCACTCTACTTTGCGATGCATTTTGTAGCACATAAGTTCTAAGCTTTTTAGAATACAAGAATCGTTCAATAATAATATTTATCAGCATAGATTGTTGAGTATCGTATAAATTTAATAATCTATTGAAATTAGCACTTAATCTCACTAAGATGTGCTTGTTGTACATCGAGATTTTTGAGATAAAGCTATGAAAACCAAAAAATATTTTGGAGAAAAACCGCTAGAAGGACCCATCCCATTTGGTTCTATGTACAAAGAAACAGTAGACAATACTAAGAAGACTAACCAAGTCATTGCAAAATCTGGCAATTATAATAGAAATTTGTCATATCCAACTCCTGAAGAGTTATCTGAATATGAGAGAATTTGTAAAGGTTCCTCGCGCCATATTATGGAGATGTTAAACAAAGAACAAATTCATAGGCAAAAATTAAGCATAAAATCATTAAATGCAAAAATCTTTACAAAAAGAATAGAGACATTTCTTTCTTTTCTTTTAATGATTACAATAGTCTCTGCAACTGTATTTTTAAGCCATAATGGATACATAATACCAGCAAGTCTTGTAGCGTTATCAGGAATAGTATCTGCATTATGCATTTACAAATATAATATGCAATCTGTTATGAAACCTAATCATCACAACAGAAATAATCATTATACAAAAAATAGAAACAAAAAATAATGAGCACACGCACATGTGCACAAGTCGCAATAGATACTATCGCGTATGACTTTACTCTCTTCGTATTTACGCCTTATTGCTATTCATTTATTCCAAACAACAATAATCCACTGGCTAATCTAGTGCTTTGCGTGAGTTTATCTGCATCTTCTATCTTACTAGATTCTCATTTATATGATTACGTAATGCAATGCGATCAAAAACATTATAAAGTACTAGTGTCTGGTTGCGCTAATGATCTTGAAACTTGAATTTCTTCTATAACTGTCGTCCTCGACTAAGCAAGTTTGTCATCCAGGACGCAACAAATGTCATCCCGGACCCCGATCCGGGATCTAGCCCACGGTACCAATAGAGCTCAGCTGCTTTAGATTCCGGGTCAAGCCCGGAATGACAACAGGAACGCTGGAATGACAATGCTGGACTGGAATGACAGATGGAGAGCGAGAATGACATTCTATTAATCAATAAAAAACAACCATTAACATAACTAATATCATGTTATCTTTAAGATCTGCGATAGTAGCTGAGGCTCGTTCTTGGGTTGGCACTCGTTTTCATCATCAGGGTAGGCTCAAGAAAAATTCTGATTCTAATGGAGGGTGTGATTGTCTTGGTCTCATTATAGAGATCACAAGGAAATTTTCTTTGAATGATAAATACGGAAACCAAATCTCTTCACTAGACCAAACTAATTATTCTGAAATTCCAGATGGAACTTATTTAAGGGAAAAACTCTCACTTCATTTGAAAGAAAAAACTAAGAACGATTTAGCACCTGGAGATTTAGCACTATTCAGTTTTTTCAACAACTCACAGCATTTGGCAATCATAGCTGACACTGCTTATGGAAATGAAAATCATCTAACAATTATTCACGCATATTTTTCAGCAAATGCTGTATGTGAACACTTCTTAGACAACAAATGGCGGAGCAGGTTAGTATCTGTTTATAGCCTCATATAAAATAAAACAAAATATATAAAACAAGACCATTTTTCATTTTTAATTAGTACTAGGAGAAGGAGTGGCGAGGAGCGTAAGCCTAGTTAAACTTAGGTGCGCACCGCAGATCACGATCTTCGACGACGTAATAATAAAAATGAGGAATGGTATAAACAGGGTAAATTATGGCATCAATAGTATTAAGTGGTATCAGTGGAGCAGTAGGCGGTATGATCGCTGGCCCCCTTGGAGCAAAAATTGGTTACGGCTTAGGCGCTCTTGCTGGAAGCACAATAGATTCAAGTATATCTGGCACGCGCAGTCATGAAATTTCTGGCTCAAGGTTAGCTGATCTTGCAATACAAACATCAACATATGGGAAATCTATTCCTATATTATTTGGGCAATCTAGATTTGCTGGAAATGTTATATGGTCATTGCCATTGAAAGAACATGAAAATAGATCTAGCAGCTCCTCTGGTGGTGGAAAAAGCGGAGGAAAAAGATCTATAACTTCAGTAACCTACACTTATACAGCAACGCTAGCAATTGCATTATGTGAGGGCACTATTGATTCAATAATAAATATTTGGGCGGATGCTAAAAATATTACCAAAGATATAAATAAATTCCGAATTTATAAAGGAACGGAAGATCAACTACCAGATCCACTAATAGAGGCATATCTTGGTATAGGCAAAACACCCGCATATAGAGGGCTGGCTTATGTTGTAATAGAGGATTTTCCACTTGGCGATTATGGTAATAGAATTCCTAATTTTACATTTGAAGCTAAAAGAAAATCTAAAATACAAACCGCTCCACACCGTCATCCAGGACTTGATCCTGGATCTAGCCCACGGTATCCGCAGAGATCAGCTACAGATTACCGCTTCCGCGGTAATGACAATGTTTCTTTAGCCGAAATACCAGTAGAAGATAGGCTAACTGCTATATGCATTATTCCTGGTTCTGGCGAATTTGTTTACGATACAAAAATTCAATATAAAGTTAATGGAAGTAATATTAATGGATCTCATGTTCAGAACGGAAAATCCACTCCAATAAACATGAATAACCAATATAACAAGGCTGACAGCATTGTCGCATTAGATCAACTGCAAGAGACGTGCAAAAATGTAAAATGGGTAGCTCCAGTTGTTGGGTGGTTTGGTACATCACTTGATATTGGCAGCTGTCATGTTGTTCCAGGTGTAGAGTTTAGGGAAAACTTACATACTTCACCTGATATATGGCAAGTTGATGGCAAAGTTAGAAGCCAAGCTCATCAAATTACATTAAAAAATGGATCTCCAATATATGGCGGAACTATATCGGATAATTCTATAATCAGATATTTAGAGGAAATAAAAAGACGCAATTTAAAGACGATGCTATATCCGATGCTGTTTGTTGATTTGCCAAATAAGCCTTGGCGCGGTCATATGTTTGGCAATGCAAAAGATGTAGAAAATTTCTTTAAAAAACCAGATGGTTATAATAATTTTATTTTACACTACGCAAAGCTCGCTAAAGGCAAAATTGATGCATTTATTATCGGATCAGAGTTAAAAAAAATCACTGCCATTAAAGATGCAAATGGCGACTATCCTGCTGTAAAATGTTTAGTGGATTTAGCAAGACAAGTAAAAGAAACACTTGGAGAAAGAGTTAAAGTTACATATGCAGCAGATTGGTCTGAGTATCACCATACAGAAGGGGGGTGGCATCATTTAGACGATTTATGGGCATCGGATTATATTGATTTTATAGGAATTGACGCTTATTTCCCGCTTACCAGAAAAGCTAATGATATTATATCAGAAGATGATGTAATAAAAAGCTGGGATTCTGGCGAGCTATATGATTATTACTACGTAGATTCAGACAAAAAAAACAAAGTTGAGTTAGAGCCAGAATATGCTTTGAAAAATATAAAACACTGGTGGGAGAATTATCATTTCAATCCAGATCGCAAAAAAACAAAATGGATTCCAAAGTCAAAGAAGATATGGTTTACAGAATTCGGATTCCCGTCTGTTGATGGGGCAACAAATCAGCCTAACATATTCTTTGACCCAGAAGCATACGATGGCGGACTACCTTACAATTCAAAGGGCGTGGTTGACGTGCATACTCAAAGAACCGCTATAAATGGTACGCTCAAAAAATGGGAAGCCTCCGAGATGGTAGAAAATCTCTTTTTGTGGACATGGGATGCAAGGCCTTATCCAAGTTGGCCAGTTTTAGATCATGTCTGGGGTGATGGCAAAAAATGGGACAAAGGCCACTGGGTGAATGGTAAATTTGGCCTTTCGCTTTTAGCGGACATACTTTGTGAATTATCTTTAAGGGCAGGGCTTGCCTTAGATCAGATAGATTCCTACAGAATTATTGATGTAGTTGATGGTTTTATTATAGATGACGTCACGCAAGCTCGAGATATAATAGAGCTTTTGGCAAAATTCTATTTCTTTGATGCTACTGAAACCAATGGTCAAATTAAATTTACATCCTGCAAGTACGTTGAAAAACATAAGGTAAACCCACTAGACTTAATCTATCACTCTAATAAAGAATTATTACAAATAACGCGCAAAGAGGAACAGCTATTACCAAGAAAGCTTGAAATAATATATTCAGACAAAAACAATTCTTATTATCAGAACGTTTCTAGAATAGAAAATCATTATACCAGCAGTAATCACAATGCTATTCTTAATGCAAATATCGTTCTGACTGCAAATCTTGCCAAAGAAAAAGCACATATAATGCTTTCAAATGCTTGGAACTCAAGGCATTCCTACAAGTTCGTTGTGCCATTTAAATATATATTTATTAAACCTGGGGACGTTTTGAATCTTAATTACCAAAATGAGATTCATCAAATTAAGGTATCTAGCTTATCTGTTATTTCCAATCGTTGTCTAGAGATTGAGGGATTTTCAGAAGATCCAAATATTTATAAGCACTCATATGTATGCGAGCATCCACCGGCTAAGTTAGATACGTATGCAGAATGCCACTACATATCGCATATATTAGATATCCCGGCAAAAATAGGGGCATTTAAAGATGAAACAAATGTTTCTGTCGCTGTGGCATCTACTACAGGAAAGTTCAAACCTGTAAGCCTTTATCGTTTAAATCAAAAAAAATATGAACATATCGTAGATATTTTCCAGGAATCAACAATAGGTTTAGCCCAAGAAGCTCTAAGTCAAGCTAGTCATGATATGTTTGATTATAATAATAGCCTAACTGTAACCTTAATTTCAGGTAAATTAAAATCAGTTACAATGGATGAAATTTTATCTGGTGAAAATGTCGCCATGATAGGAAATGAAATCGTGCAATTTATGAACGCAAAGCTCATATCTGAAAACCAGTATAGGTTATCAGGATTTTTAAGGGGTAGAATGGCCACTGAAAGCCTTACAGACAACCATATGCCATTAGAAAAGTTCATACTTCTAGATGAAAAAATAACTGCAATTGAAATGCCGCTTGCTTCTTTAGGAGAGGAGCTTAGATATAAATTAGTTTCAGATCTAGAAAATTTAGACTCTTCCTCTTACGAATCTTTCACGTGGCATGGAAATAGTTTCAAACCACTTGCACCAATCCATATAGAGCACACGTATATAAATAGTACCGAAATAAAAATTTCCTGGGTTAGGCGTTCACGTCTCGCAGGACTGCTACGTAATAATGTCGAGGTTCCACTTACCGAGGAAAATGAGAGGTATGAAATAGAGTTTCTAGCAAATGATAAAGTAATCGAAATCATAGAATCCAATATTACATCAATAATTTGCAATAAAAGTTTATTTGAAAAAGCTTCGGAAGTTTGTATATACCAAATTTCTGCAATAATTGGTCGTGGTTTCCAGGCAAAATATATGACAAAAAAAGAAAATAACAAAAAAGTGCAAATCTATTAGCTTTTATGCAACACACATGCTAGAGTGAGCATAATTAATTTATTATAACGATCATGAAAAGCAAAGATTTAGGTGCTGAAAAAGCATCTGCTGCAAGCAGTATGAATTTATATCGCGCAGCGTGTAAGGGCGATTTAAATGCAGTTACGGCATTAGTTGATAATGGGGCTGATGTGAATCAAGCTCTGCTTTTTGCCGCTCAAAACCAGGAAGATCCTGTAATGAACTTTTTAATAACTCATGCTGGTGCTGATATGCATGAAGCAACTACTCTTGCATTGCTTAATATTCAAAAAAGTTCAGAGAGTTCATATTATCTTAGACTTCACGCTCCAAGTATGAAAGCACTTGAGGCTTTAGGACGCATTACAAAAGATAAAATCGCTGCTGCAACTGCTGCTGAAGAGTGTGGTGCAGAATCTGCAACTGCTGCTGAAGAGCGTGGTGCAGAAGGTGCTGCAACCCAAGATTATTGCTATGGCGCTTGTGCAGATCCTGATGCAGACGATTTCTAAAACTATTAGGTTTATAAGTTTTAGTCATACATCATTTTTCCATCACCCCCTGTCATCCTGCGCTCCGCAAAATGTCATCCCGGACTTGATCCGGGATCTAACCCACGCTAACTTTGGAGTTCAGCTGCTTTAGATTACCGCTTTCTCGAGGATAAAAGTGAGGATGCGGGAATGATACTTTTTCTAGCTTGTCTATTTTTACTTGCTACTTGATCAATATGGGTTTATTTAAATAAGTAGGCGTATCTTATTATATTGGGGGCCGCAATGCTTAAAAATATAAAAATAATATCACGTATTTTCCTTTTATTTTTTATAACCATATCTACAGGCTGTTATGCATCAGAGCAAATAGATATCTATATTATTTCTAACGTTACTGAAGGTAAATTTCTTGGAGATAGGAGCCAAGCCTTGTCTATAGAGAAAGCACTCACTAAATCACTCCTTGCTTCTGGGAAGACAGTGCACACTTTTGAATTTGATAAAAACAGAATACCTGAGCTAGAAAGGCATATTTCTGAAAGAGATTTTTATTCAATAATAATCTCATCTGGTGACCATGGAATTCTATCAATAAAAAAACTAAGTCAAAACCAGAGAATTAAGAAAAAAATACTAACTGTTTGGAGCGGGCACCAAATATTTAAGCACCTGGCAGAAAACTTAAAGCACATAAATGTTGTTGCGTTGCCTGAGTATGTGATAAATAAAGATTTTAAAAAGAAATGTGCGACTTTTAGAGCAACATTAGTTCAAACTCCTACAGTTCCAACTGCCATTGAGAGCGATATAAAATATAAGGATTACAGTGATTTTCCAATGAAAAATCGAATTCCTTTGAATAAAAAATATTTAGTAATATTTTTTGGTGGTGACGCTCCAGATACTACTGGCTATCTTCACCAAATCTCAAAAAAAGAAATTGAAAGGCTGTCCCTATATGCTTCAGAGATAGCGCGTGAACATAAGTTAAGGGTTGTGCTCTCAAATAGCCCTAGAACCAATACGTGGCAAGCGGAAGAATTACTCGCGCAACTAAATAAGCATGGTATTAATAAAATAATATTTTTTGATTTTCATGAAGGGATTAGAGCTTATAAGCCTCTGCTGTATTTGATAAAACACACAAAGCGCAATGCTCAAGTAATAGTAACAGGGGAGTCAACTTCTATGGTAGATGAAATATTAGAAGTCTACCGTAAGCCTATTTATGTATTAAAGGCAAGCAACATGACTGATGCTCATAATGCACATCTGAATTACGAATTAAAACTTTATAATATCATCCCACTTTATGCTACAGAGCCATTCCAGAAAAACTATATAACGCATCTTTCTCCTGCTCCTACAGTTTTTAGGGGAAGCAGCAATGTGTTGGTAGCGGAGCGCATTAAAAGCATAATAGATAGAGGTGAAAAACAAGAACCAATTCTTGAGGTTGATCAATCCAAGTGAATTGGGGAGGGGCCTAGTTAAGGTAAATCAAGGCGCGCGTTGATTGTTTTGTATTACATGTCACTTGACTACTTGCAACCAAACAGCTAATATGCGCCTATGAGCAAAGCATTATACAAACTTATTAATAGCAACTTTGTCATCTTATCCGTAAATGTGGTGGGCTGCTAGCCTACTTACATACATTCCTCTACGCCATTTTAAATATCAATAAATTTTCAAAACCCAATAGGTTTTTAAACTAATCTATAATTATAGATAATTATGTCTAAATTTAAAATTACCCTGACTACGGGGCTTGCCATGTTTGCTATGTTTTTTGGCTCTGGTAACTTAGTATTTCCATTAAAAATCGGTATTCAAACTACTGACCAATATTTACTTGCTTGTTTAGGCTTAATAATAACTGGAGTTACAGTCCCTTTCTTAGGTTTGTTCAGTATGATTATATATCAAGGAAATCGCGATAAGTATTTTGGTTTACTTGGTAAAAGGGCGCCATTTATTTTAAGCTTATTAATGCTATCTCTACTTGGCCCATTTGGAGTAGTGCCACGTTGTATAATAGTGGCTTATGGGGGCGTAAGCTTATTATGGCCAGAGCTTCCGTTTATTTTATTTAGTGCTATTTTTTCTTTTGCTATCTTAGGTGCCATCTGGCATAAAAACAAATTTATTCCAATTATTGGGAAATGGTTAGGTCCATTTAAAATAGCAGGAATAGTATTGATTATTATTGCCGCAATTAAACAGTCTCCTCCACTTACTGCAACCAACAATCCTACTAATCCCATATTAATAGGACTAACTGAAGGCTATCAAACGATGGACTTGCTGGCCGCTTTCTTCTTCTCCATCACCATTATAGAATACCTACGCACCATTTGTGCTACAAAAGAAGAAGCTTTAAAAATAAGTCTTTCTGCTAGTATTATCGGGGCATCATTAATTGCTATAATATATTTAGGCTTTATAGCTCTTGGTGCTTATTACTCCCCATATTTATCTGAAATTAAACCTGAGCAATACCTTGCAACTATAGCTTATTTAACGCTTGGAAAGTACGCCACGCTAATACTGGCCATAACCATGTTCCTCGCATGCTTAACTACGGCCTCTAGTTTAAGTAGGTTATTTGCACAATTTTTGCGACAAGATATAGCTAAAAACAAAATATCATGGCAGAGTGCAATTGGAGTGACCATAGTTATTAGCTTCCTACTATCACTTACCGGGTTTGATGCTATTTATAAGATTCTTGGTACCCTCTTACAATATATCTACCCAGCATTAATTGTTTTAGCCATTACTTCAATTCTACATAAGTACATAGAATTCAAATTAATAAAACAATCATTCTGGGCCAGCATACTAATCGCTCTTATATATCAATTACTACATTAATTTAGATTAAAGCATCTGAAAAACATTAATAGAGGCCTTTTGGCCTCTTTTTTTATCATTTATCTAAAAAATATGAACATAAACACAAATATCATGCTCCAATATATAAAGGATAAAGATGCCTTTATTCAGTAGTCACAACAAATAGTTTTATACAAAAAACTTGACTTTTATTAAGTATTTCGTAATAAATAAAGTTACATATAAATCAAATAAAAATAAAATGGAAAAAACAAATCTCAGTTTAGTAAAATCTATTCATACTTACGCTATGGTAGGCGACGTAAAGAACCTACAAATTTTAATAAACGCTGGAGCAAATATAAACGCCCTTGATGAGAATGGGTACGCACCATTGCATCTCGCTGCTCAAGAAGGGCATCTAGAAGTTATTCGTACTTTAGCTAAAGCTGGCGCCGATACTGAGATAAGAGACCAACAAAACAACGCTACGCCTCTTCATTTTGCTGCTTTAGAATATAATATTAATGCAATGCGAGAATTGATAAATGCAGGAGCGGATGTTAATGTTAAGGTAGATCATTCCTCTCTTATACATTTCGCAGCTGATTTTGGGTCTAGTGAAGTTCTTCAAGAGATAATTCAAGCAGGAGCGGACATCAATATTCTCGATAAAAATGGAAATACACCGCTTCATATTGCCGCTAGAAGAGGATATAGTCATATCATTCCACTTCTAGTTAAAGCTGGTGCCAATGTTAATTCTATAGATTCTCAAAACTCTGCCACGCCTTTTTATTATACAATTGCAAAAGGCGATATCAAAAGTGTTCAAGCTCTAATAAAAGCAGGAGTAGATGTTCATTCGGAATCTTTGAAAGGAAAAACTACGCCTATACACTTAGCTTCTGGAGCCGGGCATAATGAAATTCTTCAAGAGATAATTAAAGCAGGAGCAAATGTTAGCGCTGTCAATGCTTATGGTTTTTCACCACTTCATCTTGCTGCTGTACTAGATGATATAAAAACTATTCAGCTGCTAATTAACGAAGGCGCCAAAGTGAACGTCACAGATCAAATAGACAAAGCCACGCCTCTTTATTATGCAATTGAATCGAAGAAATTTAACTCTGCCATGCTTTTAATTATTAATGGAGCAGATGTTAACGCAAAAACCCCTAATGGGAAAAATATCATTCATAGCGCTATTAAATATGGATGTAATTCAAATCTTATAAAAACCATTCTAAATAATAATGATATAGACACGCATCCTCATACCTCCTGTGCCTTTGCTATGAAGCACGAGAACAATTGTAATCAAGAAGTTCTTGGCTTATTATGCGATAATGCATATGAAAGTGTTGTGTTGTCTTAATTTGACTTTGATTATTAAGTAATAGAAAAATATAGAAGGGGCCTTTTGGCCTCTTTTATATTTTATAGCTTCTGCATCTCTAAACTTACAATTTTCTATTATCAACCCTTAAGCAATATTGAATAAATATGAGTACAACAAAAAATCTAAACCTAAAATTGCTAAAATATAATCAAGCACAAAAAGAAATTCTTATCAATGAGGCTATATGCTTATTCGATAGCTTAATTCATAGGTCTGCGATTAGCTTCACAAAAGACCCTCCAAGCGATAAAACTGAAGGAGATGTCTACATTGTTCCTTCGAATTCCAAGCACTCTTGGGAAGGCGCAGAAAATTCAATAGCAGTATATCTAAACGGTTGGCGTTATATTCAGCCTAAAGAGGGCTGGATATTTTGGGTAAACTCTCGAAATCAGTACTATGTATATAAAAATGATTCATGGCAGGCTCAAGCAAATCAAACAAAGCATATAGAGCAAAATAGTGAAGAGATCATACTGGATTTAGATCAATATCAAAAATACCAATTGTTCTTAGATAGAGATACAAACTTTCAGCTAAAAAGTAATTATGAAGAAAACCATAAAGTAGAATTTTTAATTTATTCCAAAGGCGATATTAAGATAAATTGGCCTGATAATATTAGATGGAATGATAAAAAAATTGATATTATGAGTAAGAATTCATACCTTTTTGTGGAAATATATCGCGTTAACAATCTATTTCTTGGCAAAAATACATCACTCTAACCCTTGTAAATCAAGGAGTTTTGTTTTTATTGCAACCTAAGGTTCAAAAAATATAAAACGCTCAACCTTTGACATTGACATCGAGATAAGTCTGATGTACTACTTGTGCTGGATGTATGACATCTTATAGAGGTAACGGAGGGGGAAAATGGGAAAGTACGACATTAAGAAAGAAGAATTTCTTAATCAAAACCACGAACAAGATTGTCATGTGCTGACAGCATTTTTAATTACTGATATCGCATTTATCTGCAATGTCAGTTACTCACAAGTTCTAAATCACATCAATCATTGCAGATCTAGTCACGACATTGAAAAGAATCTGCAACAGTTCATATTCCGGCACAGGCCGGACCTTCAAGTATAGCTGTCAGCACAGCAATACATTCGGCACAATCAGAAATGGTAGTTGTTTTACAAAAAAATAGCTACCATTTTTTTTATTAATTTTAAAAAATTTTAAAAACTCCCAAAAGTAGTACTTTTTAGCATCACTATTATTATCAACTTATTATACATTTTAAAATATGATTACATTACTAGCATCTATAGCTGGGTTTATCAGCTCTATTATTCCAGAAATATTTAAAATAGCTTCTGACAAAAATGATAAAAAACATGAACTAGAAATCATGGATAGACAAATATTAATGAGCAAAAGGAAGATTAGCTCGAGATTGGAAGAAATCTCAAATTACGCTGACGTAGAAGAGAGCAAATCTCTCTATAGTACATTTCGTAGCAATATATTTTCAATAGACTTACTGAATGCTTCTGTAAGGCCGGTGTTAGCATATTCTTTCTTTATATTATATGCGACTGTAAAATATTTTCAGTTTCAAATTATAACAACAATTTCTGACTTACAGATAATATTAAATACAATCTGGACAGAGGATGATCAGGCAATTTTTGCGGGCATCATTAGCTTTTACTTCGGCCAACGAGCGATTAGTAGAGTGCTTGCAATCAAAAAGAAAAAATAATTCTTCTTATATAAATTTTGGATCTGCAATTCAGCGCTATAAAACTTTAAAAAAAGGCGTACATTAAAAAAAAGAGTTAATTTTTACTAATAAAATTTTAAAAATGAACATTTCAGAAAAAGGGATAAATTTCATAAAATCTTTTGAGGGTTTCAGCAGCACTATTTATCTTTGTCCAGCAGGTTATAAGACTATAGGTTACGGGCACTTGATAAAAAAACATAAAAATTTTACATCGATTACCGAGAGCGAAGCCTTAGAATTGCTAAAAAAAGATATATTACACGCAGAAAATACAGTAATTAGACTTACTAATATAGCGCTCAACCAGAATCAGTTTGATGCGCTTGTTTCTTTTGTCTTTAATGTTGGCTCTGGTGCATACCAACGTTCTACATTAAGAGCCAAGGTAAATAGGGGGGCACACCAAGAAGTGCCTTTAGAATTCATGCGGTGGATACGCGTAAACGGCATAGTAAGCAGGGGCCTAGTAAATCGAAGATTCGCAGAAGCCGAGCTCTACTCAAGATAAATTTATGAATATACTAAACTTCTACAAAATCAGAAGCTTTACCGATAACATCAGTTGCTATACTACAAACATCTATGCCGTATAGCTCATCTGTAAAATTTTGTTGAGTATAAAACTCTGTCTCATCATCAGAACTCACAGCAGAATTTGAGCACCAATCTATAATCTGTTTGTAGCTAAACGCTATCCCAAACAAGAAAATAGGCACTGCACGTGTTACCATTCCTGCGAATTCTGCTTCTGCTTTAACTCTAGACGGTCGTAGATTGTTAGTACTCATAAAAAAACTCTTGGCTAAATTGAAAACAATGCCAAAGCTATAACTTGATAGTTAATAAAAAGCAATTAATTTCTTGAATACTCTATATTAAGCAAAGAGCGATCAGCAAGGTATTTGCCAAAAAAGAAATAAGAGAAGTAACAAACGTTGCTTTAAGCGATTACTCTGTCAATTGCTCAAGAGTTAGCCCAGTTACAGCAAGATCTTCTACTGCTAATTCAGAGGTCGGGCTTGTCTCATTAGAAAATGCCAAAGATGGATCAGCATTAGCTCCTTCTGGTTGAGCTTCTTCTGCAGCAACGGATTTTTCTAATGCTCTATGAATAATAGCATCCTCGATTTCTTTGTATACACATTTAAATAGCGCTAGTATTTGCTCTTGGCTCTTATAATAGTCAGATTCTTTTTTATATATTTGTTTAAGCAATGTTAAAGCCTCTTCCTCACTAGTATTGTCATTTATATGTGGAAATAATGGCATTAATATTTTACGAAAGTAGTATGCATAATGGCCATCATTTTCTTTACGGGCTTGTTCTAATAATTCTTCAATGAGTTGTTTCATAAAAATACTCCAAATTAGTTTTTTTCAAGCGCCTAAATTAATTTATTATATAGAAAAAATAAAGAGAGAATCTTAATTAAGGATCTAACTCGTGGAATAGATAGACTTTCATTGCTTAGGTTCCCGCTTCTTTGGGAATGACTAACTAGCAGAATGAAAAGACATTAAAGCATAACCTCACTTAGTTAAAGAACAAAAAACTTAATAACTAATGGTACATAGAATAAGGTACTTACTGTTGTAATAACTAAAGCACTAGTTATTTTCTCTGGTTTGTTATTTAGAATTGTAGCAACAATCAGCGAGTTAACTCCCAATGGTATAAAGGAAACCACCATAAACATTTGATGTATCTTGTCTGTGTATACATTCAATAAATACCTATCTAGAAGAACGAGCAAAAAGGACATTAAAGGCCACGCAACAAAACGAGCTAAAAAGCACATCCCTAGAAGCTTAGAATCTATCTCCAATTTTTGAATATTTGAAACAGAAAGTCCAACAACCATCATTCCAAGTATAGAATACATAACAGATATATTCTTAGTAAAAACTCCGATACTTTCTGGTATTTGCATTTCTAACTTGCTTACGATTATTGCAAGTACAAATGAGTATATAGATGGCAACTTTAAGACCTTTATCAAACTTTGCTTAGCCGTATACTTTCCTGCGGCTGAAATATAAAAACCTAATGTGTTTTCATAAAAAGACATACCTACAACTAGCAGGAAAAATACAACTACAAGCTCCTGACCAAAAAACACATAGACGATTGGAAGCATCATGTAACCTAAATTTCCTGTCCCGGCAGCAAATGCAAGAAGGTTTTTGGTGTCGTCAGACCAGATTTTTTTCCCAAGGTAATAAAAGAACAAACACATGAATGAACACATAAGGAAAAATACTACCGGTATAACTAAAAGACTATGCGTGATTTTTGCAATAGAGATATTATGAAAGATAACCACTGGGTTCACTATGTAAAACAACATCTGAGTAATGCTTTCTTGTTTTACCTTCAGCACTCGTCCAGCAATAAAACCCATTATTATATATATATATAATGGTGTTGCTGCCTGACTTACTAAATAGAATAAATCTTTATACATTTTTTGAATTTATAAAAAAAGCCCAACTAAAAAATAGAATGGGCTTTTTTGTCTCAAATTAACATTTAGCTATATTAAGCATTACTCTTCTTGATATCTTTTACGAGTCACTTTACGTCTTCTTCTAAAAGATTCATCGAGTTTTCTCTTTTTCATCTCAGCAGAAGTCTCGTGATAACGCTTAAGTTTCATTACTCGAAACACGCCCTCACGTTGAAGCTTTCTTTTGAGATTTCTTAGAGCTTGCTCAATATTACTTGAAATAACGTTTACTTGTACCAGTCTAATTACCCCTTTAGGAATTAAAAGTTAAAATATATACTTGAATAAGTATAGCGTAAATATATAGTACTTTATAGCAAAATCAAATCTTTTTTAAATGAAGATGATTAAAGACAATATCAAAAATGAATTTCTTGACCAAATAAAAATCGAAGTACCATTCTATGGATGGACTAAAGAAATGCTATTTGAAGTAGAAAAAAAATTATCACTAGATAAAAACTACCATATTTTACTTTTCCCCGGTGAGCTAAAAGAGATAGTAACTTTGTTCGAAGAAAGCTTAGATGATTATATGGCACAGATTTTTGAGAAAAACTTCTCTGGAAAAGAAATGAAAGTACGCGACAAGATCAAGGAAGCTATAAAAATTCGTCTCGAAGGAAAAGATAAGAACAATAAGATTCTTTTATCAAAATTAAATAGCTTTTATTTTACAGTAAATAACTTTACTTTAGCATATAAGAATTTTTGGCGTACAGTAGATAAGATCTGGTATTTGGCTGGAGATAAATCAGTGGATTTTAATTACTACACAAAACGCGGTTTGTTATTTACTGTGTACAAATCGACTTTTTTATATTACATAAACTCTGATTCAAATGAAGCAACATGGAGTTTTCTTGATAAAAGAATTCAAGATGTAATGAAATTAGGCAATGTAAAAAACATTCCAAAAATTATAGACAAAATAAAAGACAAAATACCATTCTTTAGATTGAGAAATAAGAGATAATGAGCAATAAAAAATACTATCCAGATGTAGATCCAAATCCTGATTTTGCAAAGATCAGCAAGAAAGTTTTAGATTTTTGGGAGAAAGATTCTACTTTTCAAAAATCGATCGACAATAGACCAAAGAATATAGATGGCAAAGACAATGAATTTATATTCTTTGATGGACCTCCATTTGCTAATGGGCTTCCTCATTACGGCCATCTATTAACTGGGTTTGTAAAAGATATCGTAGCAAGATTTCAAACCATAAAAGGCAGAAGGGTAGAGCGTCGTTTTGGTTGGGATTGCCATGGTTTGCCAGCAGAAATGGGCGCTGAAAAGGAGCTAGGTGTATCTGGTAGAAAGCAAATAGAAGAATATGGAATTGATAAATTCAATAGTGTCTGCAGAAAATCCGTCCTTAAATACACGTCTGAATGGCAAGACTACGTAACAAGCCAGGCAAGGTGGGTAGACTTCGAGAATTCATATAAGACAATGGATTTATCGTATATGGAATCCAGCATATGGGCATTCAAGCAGCTATTTGAAAAAGGGCTGGTTTATGAATCAAAGAGGGTGATGCCTTATTCTTGGGCTTGTCAAACGCCTTTGTCCAATTTTGAAACAAGAATGGATGATTCTTACAGAAAAAGAGCAGATAAAGCTGTAACTGTAAAATTTAAATTAAAAACAAAACCAAAATCATTAAATAACGAAGGTGATTTATACATTTTAGCATGGACAACAACTCCCTGGACTCTGCCATCAAACCTGGCCTTAGCTATAGGAAAGGACATCAACTATGCATGTATCACTTTAAACAACAATGAATCGGTAGTTTTAGCTGAAAGCGCTATAGAGAAATACAAAAAAATTCTAAAAATTGGCGATGATATAAAATATAAAACGGTTAAAGGGTCGGAATTAGAAGGCTTGCATTACGAACCATTATTTGATTATTTTAAAAATAACAAAAATAGCTTTAAAATACTATCAGCAGAATTTGTTGAAGAGGGGGATGGAACAGGTGTAGTTCATATGGCACCTGGCTTTGGTGAAGATGACCAAGCTTTATGTGCTGAACACGGAATAGAGCTAGTATGCCCGGTTGATGAAGCTGGAAAGTTCACAAATGAAGTGCATGATTTTTATGGCATGCAGGTTTTTGATGCTAACGATCCAATCATCATAAGGTTAAAAGAGCAAAATAACTGGGTATACACTGAACAATATATCCATAACTACCCGCATTGCTGGCGTACCGACACACCATTAATATATAAAGCCGTATCTTCTTGGTACATAAGAGTAACTGACATCAAGGAAGACTTAATCAAAAACAATCAGAAAATTAATTGGATTCCAGGGCACATAAAGCAAGGTTTGTTTGGGAAATGGCTTGAAAATGTTCGAGACTGGTCAATAAGTAGAAATAGATTCTGGGGAACACCAATTCCAATTTGGAAATCTGATGACCCGAAATATCCAAGAATAGATGTATATGGCTCCATAGAAGAAATGGAAAAAGATTTTGGCGTGAGGCTGAAAGATCTTCATAAGCCTCATATTGATCATCTAACGAGAGCAAATCCAGATGACCCAACAGGAAAATCTGTAATGAGAAGGGTATCAGACGTGTTTGATTGCTGGTTTGATTCAGGATCAATGCCTTATTCTCAACTTCATTATCCATTTGAAAACAAAGAAAAATTTGAGCGCCATACATCGGCTGACTTCATAGTAGAATACACTGCGCAGACGAGGGGATGGTTCTATACCTTAATGGTGCTTTCAACCGCATTATTTGATAAACCAGCTTTTTTAAATTGCATATGTCATGGTGTGATATTAGATGACAAAGGTCAGAAACTTTCAAAAAGGCTGCAAAACTATGCAGATCCAAAAGAAATTTTTGCGAAATATGGGTCAGACGCCTTAAGGTTTCTAATGGCATCTTCATCTGTAATGAGAGGGCAGGAGCTCTTGATAGACAAAGAAGGTAGCATGATTAACGAAGTTGTGCGTTTAGTGTTAAAGCCAATATGGAACTCTTATAATTTCTTTACTCTATACGCAAACTCAGATTCGATTTCAGGAAAAATAATAGATGAAAGTTCGAATCTAAATGATCAATATATTTTATCGAAGCTAAAAAATACAATTGATTCGATGGATGCATCTCTTTCTTCCTACGATCTGCCCTCTGCATGCGATGCACTGACAGACTTTTTCTCAGTGTTAAATAACTGGTATATAAGAAGGAATAGACATAGATTTTGGAAAAACGAAAAAGACCAAGATAAGCAAGAAGCATACGATACAATATACACAGCGCTATATAAGATATGTATTGCAGCGTCTCCTCTATTGCCAATCATAACTGAAGAAATATTTTATGGTTTAACCTCAGATAAAGAAAGAGTCAGTGTGCATTTACATAACTATCCTGATACAAAGAAAATCCATGATCATAAAGAATTAGTGCAAGATATAGATAAAATAAGGGAGATCTGTACTGCAGCTTTAAGCATACGTAATACCCATAACATCAGAGTTCGTCAGCCTTTAGAAGAGGTAATGATTGTAGGAAAAAACTTAAATCATTTAATTCAATATTTTGATCTTATAAAAGACGAGGTAAACGTTAAAAATGTGGTTATATCTGAGGATGTGAATAAATATGCGAAGCATGTTCTAAAGATCAACTTCAAAGAGATCAGCACAAGGTTAGCGCATAAAATGAAAGATATAATCGCCGCTTCTAAAAGAGAAGAGTGGGAAATATCTAATGGCAAGGTCTTGATTTTAGGAGAAGTCTTAGATCAAAATGAATTTGAGTTAACTTTAAATTCATTAGAAGCAAAACCAAGCGTTTCTCTAAACTCAGGGGATGCACTTGTAATGCTAGATACAGCAATATCTCATAAACTTGCGCTAGAAGGCATGGCAAGGGACTTCGTACGACTCATACAACAAGCACGAAAAAGCGCGGAGTTGCATGTCTCTGACAGAATAATAATAAACGTAGATTCTGATGATGAGGTAATTGAGTCGATAAAAGAGTTTGAAACTTATGTAAAAGAACAAACTCTAGCTGAAGAAATAATATATGGTAGCCCTGAGAGCGATTCCATTTTCTCTGAGACTCAAGAAATCTGCGGGAAAAAAGTTAGCATATGGCTCAGTAGGTAATATGATGCGAAACAAAATAGGAGTTATTGGCGCGGGATCCTGGGGGGATGCTTTATCTGTTGTTTTTTCCAAGAACATGCATGTCATACAATATTCAAAGCGCGATAGCAAGAAGCCAATTGCTAGCAATATCTTAATAAAAAATGATTTTGAAAGCCTATCAAATCTTGACTACGTACTAATAGTCATTCCAGCACAAGAATTAAGAAACCTATGTTCAAATATAAAAAAACATATATCGAATCATTCTAAAATAATAATTTGTTCAAAAGGCTTGGAAATTGCAACGGGCAAAGTACCAACAGAAATAGTATCGGAGTTTTTTCCTAAAGAAAATATAGCTGTCTTATCAGGACCAAATTTCGCTAAAGAAATAGTACAAGGCCAATGCGCCTCTGCATCTCTTGCTGCTTATAATTTGGAAATTGCTAAAAAAATAGTACAGGATCTAAAAGTACAAAATTTCAAACTATATCCAACAGACGAATTATACGCCGTTCAGATTTTCGGATCTTTAAAGAATGTTTTAGCTATATTATGTGGATTTGCACGAGGCTTATCCTTCGGTGAAAATGAGATTGCGTCATTAATAACACAAGGAATAAGTGAAATAACAAATATAGCTCAGAAAAAAAATAATAGAGAAGTTTCCATCGCAAATCCTGGCTGCGTAGGGGACCTTATCCTAACCTGCACAAGCCTTACATCAAGGAACACTAAGTTTGGATTTGAATTATCCAAGAAATATATTGCAGAAAAAGATTATACTGCTATAAATCAGAGCACAATTGAGGGCGTATTTACTGCCCAATCATTAGAGCAGTTAGATTTATCGACTTCCCCTCTCCTGGAATTTTCTTTGCATTTAATAGGAGGAAACCACCAAGAAGACACTTCAATCATAAAAAAACTAAAAAATATACTATTCAGTTAGTATTTTGTTAATAGTTTTAACTGATAATACTCAAGCAAAGCGAGAAGTTGTAATAGGTACAGTACATGAGCATAGTAAGAAATAAAACGGTATTAATAGCAGAAGATAATGAATTAAATATGAAATTATTTAAGGATTTACTAGAAATGAAACACATACGCACCATATGCATAGATGACGGACATCAAGTGTTTGATGAAGTAGTTAAGCACAAACCAGACTTAGTTCTTATGGATATCAGATTGAATGATATATCTGGATTAGACATTATTAGACAAATTAAAAATTTTGATAAAACTAAGCATATACCAATTATCGCGCTAACAGCGTTTGCGATGAAATCAGATAAAGAAAAGATCTTAAGCTCTGGCTGTGAAGGGTACATGGCAAAGCCTATCTTTATAGATGCTTTTTTCAAAGAAGTAGAAAAATTCATTGCTTAAATTTTGAGTCATTGTCATTCTAGCTTTCCACCCGCCGTCATTCTCGCACTCTCTTTGTCATTTTCGCGGAAGCGTGAATCTAAGCAGTTGAATTCTATCGCTACCGTAAGTTAGATCCCCAATCAAGTTGAGGATGACAAGAAAAAATGATGTCATTCCAGCGAAAGCTGGAATCTATGTATGCAGATTCAGATGCGGTGGAATGTCTGACTATTCTGAGAGGATACCTAAACAATGATACTGGATCCTGAATCAAGTTCAGGATGACAGTGGAGTTGGTATTGTCATTCCCGTGAAAACGCGAATCTATGAAAATAGATCAGATTTTATCGAACGTAGCGCTATAAATCGCCTATATTTGTAATATCACTTAAGCTACTAGAGCCATAAATAATATATGCCGCACCAGAATCACTTGCAGAATTTCGATCAGCTCCCGCTGCACCAATAATAACATCAGCTTTTCCATCGCCATTAACATCTCTAGCATAACTAACAGACCCGCCTAACTGATCTCCTACGAGAGCGCCAAGAATTTCAATGCCATAACCAGCAGGAGGAGAGAGTAAATCTATATCACTTAAGCTAGCAAAACCATAAATAATATATGCCGCACCAGCATTATTTCCGCCATCTCGATTAGCAAAATATGCACCAACAATAACATCATCATAATCATCGCCATTAATATTTCCAGCATAGCTAACAGATATACCTAATGTATCGCTTGCTATAGCACCAGAAATTTTAATGCCATAACCCTCAGGAGGAGAGAGTAAATCTATATTAGCTAATTTGGGATCCGCCTCATGATCGATACCATAAATAATATACGCCGCACCAGCAGCGCTTTTACCACTTGGACTAGCTCCCACTGCACCAACAATAACATCATCATAATCATCGCCATTAATATTTCCAGCATAGCTAACAGATATACCTAATGTATCGCTTGCTATAGCACCAGAAATTTTAATGCCATAACCCTCAGGAGGAAAGAATAAATCTATATCACTTAAGCTAGCAGAGCCATAAATAATATATGCCGCACCAGCATTATTTCTGTCACTTGGATCAGCACCACTTGCACCAACTATAACATCATCATAATCATCGCCATTAACATTCCCAGCATAACTAGATGGGCCTAAACGGTCGCCTGCTTCAGCGCCAGAAATTTTAATGCCATAACCAGCAGGAGGAAAGAGCAAATCTATATCACTTAAGCTAGCAGAGCCATAAATAATATATGCCGCACCAGCATTATTTCTGTCACTTGGATCAGCACCACTTGCACCAACTATAAC
>Ga0335398_10000440_pt1 | contig 73011 bp, 80 predicted proteins | sample BON03_FD_205742 | JGI IMG/M metagenome (GOLD analysis project Ga0335398, IMG submission 205742) | Freshwater microbial communities from Lake Bonney liftoff mats and glacier meltwater in Antarctica - BON-03 (spades assembly) (version 2) | ecosystem: Environmental > Aquatic > Freshwater > Ice >... | reverse complement strand
CCAGCAGATCCGGTTGTAGACAGAAACCGGAACCCCGTCCTCAAGCCAAGTGCTTGTAACGCAAGATGAACTCGCACAAAGGTTGGAGGAACTTCAGGCTAATGTAGCGCCGCTCACATCGAGCCGCTGGCCGATGGTCGGCCGGCAGATACCGTTCAATCTGGGAGTATCCATGAAGAAGCTGCTCGCACTTGTTGTCGCCGCAATGTTTGCTTCAGTAGCCATGGCACCTGCTTACTCAGCTGAAAAAGCCGAGAAGAAGATGGAAAAGAAAGAAAAGAAAGAAAAGAAAGCGAAAAAAGACAAAAAATAAGCTGCTGCTGCCTACTAAAAAGCAGGGTAATCACCCTGCTTTTTTTACGTCCGTTTTCTACCCCCTGCTCTGCTGGTTTGGAGCGTCGGCATGCGAACGATAAAATACGCACATGACGAACCAGGATCTGCAGTGGAAACCCAACGTCACCGTTGCTGCCGTAGTGGAACGCAATGGTGCATTCCTGCTGGTTGAGGAACAGACCACCGAAGGCGTCCGCTACAACCAGCCGGCCGGCCATCTTGAAGCCGGCGAATCCCTACTTGACGCCGTAGTCCGCGAAACGCTGGAGGAATCCGCCTGGCACTTCACGCCAACGGCGCTGATCGGCATATACCAATACCATCAGGCGCAATCGGATATCACCTATCTGCGGTTTGCGTTTACCGGGGATCTGTCCGACCATCAGCCCGACCGACCGCTGGACAGCGGCATCCTCCGCGCCCTGTGGATGCCTACCGCTGAAATCCGCGCCAACCGCAAGCTGCATCGCAGCCCGCTGCTGCTGCAATGCATAGACGACTATCTGGATGGCCGGCGCCACCCACTGCAACTGTTACATCACCACAAATAAAATCATGGCAAAAAAGCAAAAAATCGTAGTCGGCATGTCGGGCGGCGTTGATTCGTCGGTCGCCGCGCTGCTGCTCAAACAACAGGGACATGACGTGGTCGGCCTGTTCATGAAGAACTGGGAAGACGACGACACTGACGAGCATTGCACTACGCGCCAGGACCTGATCGATGCCGTCGCTGTCGCCGATCGCATCGGCATCGAGATCGAAGCCGTCAATTTCAGCGCCGAATACAAGGAACGCGTATTCAGCGAATTCCTCAGCGAATACAAGGCCGGACGCACACCGAACCCCGATGTGCTGTGCAATGCCGAGATCAAGTTCAAGGCGTTTCTCGATCACGCCATGGGCCTGGGCGCGGACTACATCGCCACCGGCCACTACGCGCAGGTGCGGGAAAGAGCCGGTTTGCACCAACTGCTGAAAGCCGAAGACGGCACCAAGGATCAGAGTTATTTCCTCTACCGCCTCAACCAGCAGCAACTGGCAAAAACCCTGTTTCCGCTGGGCGAGTTGTACAAACGCGATGTCCGCGAAATCGCGCGCCGCGAGAACCTGGCCAACCATGACAAGAAGGACTCCACCGGCATCTGTTTCATCGGCGAACGGCCGTTTCGTGAATTCCTGAATCGTTACCTGCCCGCCAACCCCGGCGACATCTACACGCCGGATGGCGTCAAGGTCGGCAAACACATGGGCCTGATGTTCTACACGCTGGGCCAGCGCCAGGGTTTGGGCATCGGCGGTACACGCGACGGCGACGGCGACGCCTGGTATGTCGCGCACAAGGACATGCAGCAAAACCGGCTGATCGTCGTGCAGGGTCACGACCATCCCATGCTGCTCGCCGACCAGCTGGCCGCAGTCAACCTGACCTGGGTCAGCGGCGAAGCGCCGCATACCCAATGGGTTTACAGCGCCAAGGCACGTTACCGCCAGAAAGACGCCGCCTGTTCACTGTCGGCTGTGAGCCCGGAGCGCTGCGTAGTGGATTTTGCGGAAAACCAGTGGGCGGTAACGCCCGGTCAGTCGGTGGTGGTCTATGAAAGCCGCGTCTGCATCGGCGGCGGCATCATCACCGCCGCAAGCAAGGTGCAGCCCGCAGCGCCGCGTGAAGCCGGCTGCCCGCCGGACACGACCAGCGGTACCGCGCGCTGATCAGACCGGCGCGGTATCCCTGAACGACTGGCGCAGCGCCAGTTTCTCCGCCAGCCGCGCCAGGTTCGGATGCATGCGCCGCCACGGCACATCGGGTAATCGCAGTTCGACAAATCCCAGACTGCAACCGACGGCGATATCGGCCACCGAAAACGCTTCAGCCGCACACCAGGGCTTGGCCGCAAGTTCATCCGCCATGGCCTGCAGTGCACGATCCACCTTGCCCTGCTGGCGCGTTATCCATTCCGGCGACTGCTGCACCGCCGGCCGGCGCTTCTCCATGACTATGGCCACTGCAGCATCGGTACAACCGTCAGCCAGTGCTTCCCAGCACCGGGCCTGTATGCGCGGCCTTCTTTCATCGGGAATCAGGCGATTGCCGGGGCTGGCGTTATCGAGATATTCAATGATCACCCGCGAATCAAAAATCGTCTGTTCGTCGTCGAGCACCAGTACCGGAATTTTGCCCAGCGGGTTGTACTTCACCACCGTGCCGTTCCCCGCGCCCGGCGCATCAATGATGAACTCGCATTCCATGCGTTTTTCAGCAAGGGCAACACGCACCTTGCGGGTATAGGGACTGGTGGCAGTCCCGATCAGCTTCATCATGTGGATTGTTCCAAAGTGCCGGGGAGAAAAGCGCGCGGATTATAGCACCGCGAACCTTGACGTCGTCTGACACCGAATGTACGCTTGCCACTTTACTCAACCACCTGCATCGATCGCCTGCAGAAAGGCCGCACATGGGCGCCCCCGCCGAACAATTCATACTCTTTACCCAGCCCGGGTGAAGCAGCTGTCTCCGGGCGAAAGAGTTTCTTTCGCGCAAAAAAATTGATTTTGTTGCCATCGACGTACTGAACGACCCGCAGGGTCGTGAGCGCCTGCTCAAGTACGGCGTGCGCAATGTGCCGGTAGTCGCCAGAGGCGAACAATTCGTATTCGGCCAGAATCTGGAAGACGTCGCCGAATTCGTCGGCCTCCAGGGCACCGGCCACAAGCCGCTGCCGCCGGAAGAACTGATCCGCAAATGGATACTGGTGCTGCGCGCCGCGCAACGTTTCATGCGGCAGATGCCTGCCGACAAACTGAATGAACTGGTCATCGACAACCGCGACCGTTCGATCCGCCTGATGGGCCACCACGTGTTCCGCATCGGCGAAGCGTTCCTGGAATCGGTCGAAGGCGGCGTCGAATACGCCGTGCAACTGGCCAACGTTCCGCCCAAGGACGGCACCTTCACCACCGGCGATGAAATCGCGCGTTATGGCGACACCGTGATCGCGCGGCTGGAGAAATGGTGGCAGAACCTGGAAGACAAATCCTGCCAGCAGAAAATCAAGACCTTCTTCGGCATGCAGCCCATCTACATGCTGTATGAACGTTCGACCTGGCACAGTGCGCAGCATGCACGGCAACTGACCGCAGTACTGGAACGTTATGGCCTGGAGCCCGACCAGCGACTGACCGCCGACGATCTTGCCGGTTTGCCACTGCCCGAGCGCCTGTGGGAATAATCATTTAAAATCAACAAGTTATATTAAGCGCCATTATCATAGCGATGATGGCGTTTTTATCACCGTGTGTGATTACGCTACACTGCGCCTTCGCATTTTTCCGAACCTCGCTGTAACAGCAGCTCTCCGATGACCCGCTCCTCTCTCCGCAAACCCCCATGGTGAATCCAGCCGCAGCCGCGCGTCGCGCGTTGCCATCGGTGGATCGCCTGCTCGGTAACGCCGCGGTTGAGCAACTCATCGCCGCACACGGACGCACACGCGTAACCGAAACACTGCGCCGCGCGCTGGATGCCGAACGTGCACGACTGGCCCAGCCTGAAGCCGCGGCCTACGATGAAGCGCAATTCCTGCAGTCCTATTCTGCAGCACTGACTGCAGGCACAGCGCCGTCGCTGAAACCCGTATTCAACCTGACCGGCACCGTGCTGCACACCAACCTCGGCCGTTCAGTGATGCCGCAATGCGCTGCCGATGCCGTGATGGCGGCCATGACGCGCCCGGTCAATCTCGAATTCGACCTCGCCACCGGCGCCCGCGGCGAACGCGACAGCCACGTCGAACGCTGGTTGCAGGAACTGACCGGCGGCGAAAAAGCCGTCGCGGTAAACAACAATGCCGCTGCGGTTTATCTCGCGTTGAACACCCTGGCGTTGCGCAAAGAAGTGCTGGTGTCGCGCGGCGAACTGATCGAAATCGGCGGCGCCTTCCGCATACCCGACATCATGTCGCGCGCCGGCGTAAGATTGGTAGAGGTCGGCACCACCAATCGCACCCACCTCAAGGATTTTGCCGAAGCCATCACCCCGCGCACTGCTGCCATCATGAAAGTGCACACCAGCAATTACGTGGTGCAGGGTTTCACGGCGACGGTGCCTGAATCCGAACTGGCCAAACTCGCGCGTGAGCACAACCTGCCCTTCATCGTCGATCTCGGCAGCGGCACGCTGGTTGACCTCGCCCAATACGGCCTGCCGCACGAACCGACCCCGCGTGAGGCGCTGGCCAACGGCGCCGATGTCGTCACCTTCAGCGGCGACAAGCTGCTCGGCGGCCCGCAGGCCGGACTGCTGGTGGGTCGCCGCGACCTGATGGCACGTATCGCCAAAAACCCGATGAAACGCGCGCTGCGCCTGGACAAGCTGACGCTGACCGCGCTGGACGCCGTGCTGCGGCTGTATCTGCATCCGGAGCGCCTGCACCACGAACTGCCGGCGCTGCAACTGCTGACCCGTACTGCGGAAGACATCGCTGCGCAGGCCGCGCGCGTACTGCCACATGTCGTCGCCGCAATAGGTGAAGCATGGCAGGTTGAAATCACCGCCTGCCACAGCCAGATCGGCAGCGGCGCCTTGCCGGTCGACTCCCTGCCCGGCAGCGGCCTGGCGATGACGCCCGCAGGCAAAAAAGGCAACGTAGGCAAACTCGCCGCCGCCTTCCGTGCCTTGCCAGTGCCGGTGATCGGCCACATCAAGGATGGCGCCTACATCCTCGACCTGCGCTGCCTCGATCACGAAGACGAATTTATCCTTCAGCTACAGCAACTGCGGCTCAATTAAGGTGTTCAGCAAACCTTGCCATATGAATAAGAGCCTTCAAAAACTCTGCCAACGCAGCAGTTGGGATGAAATCCGGGCTTTTGTAGGGATTACCGAATGATTGTTGCGACCGCAGGCCACATCGACCATGGCAAAACGCTGCTGGTCAAAACGCTGACCGGCACCGACACCGACCGGCTGCCGGAAGAAAAAAAGCGCGGCATCTCCATTGATCTCGGATTTGCCTATCTGCCACTGGACGACGGCGGGCTGATTGGTTTTGTCGACGTGCCCGGCCATGAGCGCTTCATCCGCAACATGCTGGCTGGAGTATCCGGCATCGATTTCGCGCTGCTGATCGTCGCCGCGGACGATGGTGTAATGCCGCAAACCATCGAACACCTGCAGATCCTCGATCTGCTGCATGTGCGCCGCGGCGCCGCCATCATCACCAAAATCGACCGCGTCGATGCCGCACGCGTTGATGCCGTACGCCAGCAAGTGCAGAACCTGCTCGCGACGACCCGGCTGGCCGATGCCCCCATACATGCGGCATCCGCAGTCACCGGTACCGGCATGGCCGAACTCAAAACCATGCTGCTGCAGGAAGCGGCCGCACAGAACCAGCGCAGCGCCGAAGGCCAGCATCTGCGTTATGCCATCGACCGCGCCTTCAGCATTGCCGGCAGCGGCACCGTAGTCACCGGCACGGTGTTCAACGGCACGGTACGCACCGGCGACAAACTGGTAATCTCGCCGGCCGGCCGTGAAGTGCGGGTGCGCAGCATCCAGATCCACGGCAAATCCGCTGAACAGGCGCGCGCCGGCGAACGCTGTGCGCTGAACCTCACCGGCGCCGATGTCGAGTCGGTGCGCCGCGGCGACTGGGTGATGGCCGCAGCCATCCACCGCCCGACGCTCAAACTGGATGTGCGATTGAACGTACTGTCCGCCGAAACCCATGCCCTGAAACACTGGACGCCGGTGCACCTGCACCTCGCCACCGCCGACGTCACAGCACGCCTGTCTCTGCGCCGCGGCGAAGCGCTCACGCCCGGCGCCAGCAGCATGGGCCAGCTGGTGCTGGACGAGCCGGTGTCGGCCCTGCACGGCGACCGCTTCATCCTGCGCGACCAGTCCTCCACGCGCACCATCGGCGGCGGCATCATCATCGATCCGGCGCCGCCGGCCGTGCGCCGCGGCAAGGTACGCGATGCCACGCTGGCTGCACTCGAAGCCATCGATGCCGCCACTGCACTCGCGGCGCTGGCCTCGGGCAAACGGCCGATCGATCTCGCCCATTTCGAAACGATATTCAACCTGCTGCCGGAAGTGGCTGCGGCAATTTACGCAAAGTCCGCACTGGTACCCGTGGGCAAGGAACACCGGATGGCCATCCCGCAGGCGCGGCTGACCGCCCTGCACGACGCCTTGCACAAACAGGTACTGGCTTTTCATCAGACGCAGCCACAGGCGCAGGGCGTGGAGAGCGAAACGCTGCGCACCACCATCGCACCGGAACTCGACGCCGACACCTTCGGCCATGTGCTGCGCCTGCTCGCCGATCAGCGCAAAATTGAAATCCACAGTTCGTTGGTACGCAAACCGGGACACGACACCACTGCCAACAGCGCCGACGAACAGTTGTGGCAGACCGTGCAGCCGGTGCTGATTGCAGGCGGTTTCAACCCGTCGCCACTGCGCGATCTGGCGCCCCAGCTCAAACTCAAGGACGCCATACTCAAGGATTTCCTGTATCGCCAGATGAAAGCCGGCAACCTGTACCGCGTCGGTGCCGAGCGTTTTTATCTAAAGGCGACCATGGCCACACTGGCGGCAACCGCACAGGCCACGTTCGCCAAACAGCCCAACGGCCTGTTCACCGCCGCACAATATCGCGACGCCACCGGCATCGGCCGCACGTTGGCCATCGAAATCCTCGAGACACTGGATACCCTGATGATCACCCAGCGCGTCGGCGACGCGCGCAAGATGCGCAAGGATTTTGTGCCCATACTCGGCGCGGCAGACCCCGCGCCGTCGCCGCCACCCGGCACAGTCGCCGCAAAATCACCCGCGAGCAAACCGCAGCAAGCGAAACGCCCGCCTTTCCGCAACAAACGTTACTGAATCAAGCAGGCGCCGGCTTGTCCGTTTGACGCCATCAGCAGCGGGGAAATGAAACAATCCATTTAAAATGACACCCGTGTCCCAGAAAAAATCCCGTTATGCCACGGTTGCACAGGAGCTTGCTCTGGCAATCGAAACCGGCATTTATGCAGTAGGGGATTTGCTGCCCAGCGAAGCTGAACTGTGCCTGCGCTACGACATCAGCAACCACACGGTACGTCATGCGATGCGGGTATTGCACGCAATGAAACTCGCGGCACCGGAGCGTGGCCGGGGAACCCGGGTCATCGGCACCTCCAGCAAAAAGCGTTACATCCATTCGCTGGACTCAATCCCTGATCTCGGCGAGCTGGTCAAAAACACCAAGATACGCGTATTGCGACGGGCCCGAATTCAACCTGCTGACGCTCTGGTCCCCCTGCCTGACCACATACCCGAATGGCAACTGATCGAAGCCGTGCGTTATGTCAACGTCAAGGAACCGCTGGCATGGAAACATGTTTACATTGACTCACGTTTTTCGAAAGCCGCCCGGAAAGTCGGCGGCAGCAGCGAGCCCATTTATAAATTGATAGAACGGCTCTACGCTGAATCGTTGTACAAAGTAAAACAAGAAGTGGGCGCTGTCCTGATCAGCCGTGCCGCCGCCGCCCGATTACGGGTCGCGGAAGGCACGCCGGGCCTGGCCATCACCCGGCACTATATCGGCGCTAGCGAACGTATCCTCGAAGTCACCTACAGCATCTACCCTGCGAACCGGTTTCGCTATCACAGCGAATTGCGGCTCGAGCATATCGATTAGAGCGGTCACGCCGCTCCGGTTGACAACATCCAGTTCCGGTGGAATGATGCAACTTATGCATATAAGTTGCCCTTAGCACTTCTTCCACCAGAAGCAGCCTGGCCATCAAGGCTGCCGCCCCGAGCCCGACAACCCCTTCTTCACAACAGAGACCCCAGTGGGAAAAATCGACGAATTCGAATTCTTTTTTGACAAGCCCTGGTCAGACGGCTTTCCGATGGTTACCCCTACTGAAGCTCGCATACAGTGGATGCTCGGCGGAACGAACCGGGCGCCGGATGAAATCATCGGGCCAGTGCCACCGGCCATGGAAACCGCAACGGTGCGAGCAGTGGCTATACACGCCCTGATGGCCGGCTGCAAACCCGAATATCTGCCGGTGGTACTCGGCGGACTCATATTGATGCTGCGGGAAGAATTCAACATGGGCGGCGTGCAATGTACGATGCACGGCGTCGCCCCGCTGATGATTGTCAACGGTCCCTACGCAAAGAAAATCGGCATTCACGGCGGCAATGGCTGCTTTGGGCCCGGTTTTCGCGCCAACGTTGCCATCGGCCGCGCCATCAGGCTCATCCTTCTGAATCTGGGTGGAGGAATCAGCGGCCTTGCTTCTGCGACCATTTTCAGTTCGCCGATGCGCTACACGGCCTGCTTAGCCGAAAACGTGGAACTCTCCCCCTGGGAAACCATCGCCGTATCCCGCGGTTACGGCGCAGACGACAACGTCATCACCTGTGTGATGGTTGAGTGCCCGCGCCTGCATTTTGACGACGTCAGCGTGGATCCGGAAAGACTGCTGACCGGAATCGCGGACTCCATGACCTCCACAGGTTCATGGAACATGTGGTTCAAATCGAACGTCTTTGTCGCGATGAGCCCCCAGCACGCCAAACTCTGCGCCGATGCAGGCGTCAATCGTGCGGAAGCACACAGGCTGCTGTGTGAGCTGGCGGTGCGTCTGCAGGGCAACCTGAAGCGCGGCGGCAACTGGCGGCCCGAACGCGCCAGAGCCATGGGAGCCGACCCCGAGGACGACAATTGCCTGATCAAGGCCGTGAAGGATCCCAAGGGACTCCAGTTGATCGTTGCAGGTGGTTTCGGCCCGGTCACCGCCGTGTGCCATGGCTGGAACGAAACCAGTCATGCCGTTCACGGACTATACGCCATTGACTGATGGAGCCCGGTTGCTGGTTCCCTGATTTTTGCATGCCATGAAAACCAAAGGAATTTTTGATGAGTGATGAACTGTGGTTCGTTGACCCCACCGCGGGCGGCAGTAGAAAAAAGCTGCCGCTCGCCGCACGCCCCATCGACCTGGTCGGAAAAGTCGTGGGTTTGATTGACAACACCAAGGAGCAAGGCAACGTCATCCTCGAAACCGTGGCTCAGGCGTTGCGGGAACGTTACGGCGTCAAGGAAGTCATCATTGAACGCAAGGAAGCCTTTTCAAAACCGGCCAGTCCACAACAGATCGACGCACTTGCCAAGAGAATACAGGTCGCTGCCGCCGCCGTAGGCGGGTGAGGGTCTTGCACGTTGTGCAGTGTGCACGACACAGTGGAATTTGAAAAACACGGCATCCCGGCCACGGTATTTCTCACGGAGATTTTCCGTAACTCGGCCATCCATACTTTTCGCGCAAAAGGCATGGACGGGCATCCGTTCATCGCCCTGCCACATCCGATCAGCAACCTGACTCGCAACCAGATGCAGGAAGTCACATTGCGCTACATGGATGAGTTTGTGAGCCATCTCACCGGCTGAACAGGCCACATGCTTTACTGGTTGTCACCCGTTACAAACCAATTAAACCCGGAGAATCCATGCAAAATCCAAGACTCATTTCGCTCCTGATCTGGGGCTGTGCAGCTGCTTTTGGCCTTGTTTTTCCTGCCAGCGCGCAGACTTATCCGTCGCGGCCGGTACGTTTGGTTGTGCCTTTTGCCCCGGGCGGGACCGTCGACATCATCGCACGTGTCATCGGCGCAAAGATCAGCAGCGACACAGGCCAACAGGTAGTAGTCGACAATCGCGGCGGTAGCGGAGGAGTCATCGGGACGGACATCGTAGCGAAATCCCGCGGCGACGGTTACACGCTGCTCATACACAGCGCAGGCATCGCATATGAGCCGTCGCTGAGAAAGACATTACCTTACAACGTTTTGAAAGACCTAGATCCCCTGACGATGGTCGGCACGACGCCCAACCTGCTGGTTGTCCATCCCACCTACCCGGCAAAATCCGCAGCAGATCTGGTCGCACTCGCGAAACAGCAGCCTGGTGCCATTACCTACGGCACCGGCGGCACCGGCAGTTCCTCTCACCTCGCCGTCATCCTGTTCCAAGAAATGTCCAACACTACGCTCAATCACATCTCCTACAAGGGGGCTGGGCCCGCGCTGATCGAGGTCATCTCGGGCCAGATCAACTTCATGGTTGCCACCATGCCTGGCGCGATTACCCAGGTTAAAGGTGGGCGCCTGCGCGCACTGGGCATATCCAGCACGCAGCGCTCACCCGTGCTCCCCGATGTGCCGACCATTGCAGAAAGCGGACTGCCCGGCTATGAGTTTGTTGCGTGGTTTGGCATGCTGGCGCCGGTCGACACGCCGGAAACCCTCGTGAACCAGTTGAACACACTGATTACAAACGCAACCCGTGCACCGGATACCAAAAACAAACTGGATGCACGTGGAATCACGCCAAAAACCGGTACTCCGGCTGCTTTTAGATCGTATATTCGGTCAGAAACTGAAAAATGGGCCAAGATACTCGGCAAGGCCGGAATCCAGCCGCAGTAGGCGCTGACTTGAAACGATGGGCATCTTTGTATATTTCATACATTGAGAATGTTTATTGCACCTGCATTCTCCGTTACAGTACCTGACTTCAAAAATTGTCACGGAAAGTTCTACATGTCTACTACTGCATTTGACGTCATAGTCATCGGCGAAGGCATCGCCGGACTCGCGACCGCCGGCGCACTGGCCCGCCAGGGCATCACCGCCGCCACTTTTGAACAGCAGATCTTCGGCGGCCTCGTACTCAACGTTAACGAACTCGACCCCGCGCCCCCTGGTGGCGAAGCCGGAGGCGCTGCCTTTGCCGCCGAAATGACCCAGGCCAACGCCGAAGCCGGCGTCACCAGCATCCAGGAGCCGGTCACCGCTATCACCGTCGGCGATGGCAACTACACCGTCACCACCGAAGGCGGCAAATACCTTGCGCGGCAAATCGTCGTTGCCAGCGGTGCCCGGCTAAAAACACTGGGCATCCCCGGTGAAACCGAATTCGAAGGTCGTGGAGTATCCAAATGCGCCGACTGCGACGGCCCGATGTTCCAGAACGAAGCCGTGGCCGTGGTCGGCGGCGGCGACTCCGCACTGCAGGAAGCACTGGTACTGAGCCAGTACTGCAGCAAGGTTTACCTGATCCATCGCGGCACGGCCTACCGCGCCCGGCAGCATTTCATCGATCAGGTCAAAGCCAATGCCAAGATTGAACCGCGCTTCGAAACCACCGTTGAAGCTGCGCTTGGCGGCAACATGGTCGAAAAACTGCGCATCCGCAACGCAGCCGGCACCGAGGAAATCACCTGTGCGGGACTGTTTGCCTATATCGGCCTGGAACCCAACAACAGTTTTCTGCCGGCCGAGATCAAGCGTGACGTCAATGGTTTTGTGGTCACCAACGACACGCTGGAAACTGCACTCGCCGGCATCTGGGCCGCAGGCGCAGTACGCAGCGGCTGCGGCGGCAGCCTGGACGACGCCATGGCTGAAGCCGCACGGGTGGCCGATGCCGTGGCAGCGCGCCTGAAATAAAACGCCAAGGAATCTCTGAAGAACCGTAGCGAGCGACGCGAGTGCAAGGAGCACGGCGCGCAAGAGCGGAGACATATCGACTAGATAGGCGAGGCTCCGAGCACCGCGCGACGCAGCAATCGCGACGCGCAGTAGGTTATTCAGAGATTCCTAGGGCTTGCGCGGCAAGGCGACGTTGAGCCGCGCCCAGCCCTCATGACCGAGCCGGCGCAGCGTCTCAATGTTGTCGCGGTAAATCTGCCCGGTATCGGGATGCGCGTCCACAGCGCGCTCGACACTGCTTTCACGCAACAAGTGCAGCGTCGGATACGGCGAACGGTTGGTGCAGTTTCCGATGTTATCGGGTTCGGTGTCGGCGAACTGATAATGCGGATGAAAACTCGCCACCTGCAGCACGCCGTCCAGTTCCAGGTCCGCGACCAGCGCATCCGCAACTTCGAGAAAATCGTTGTAGTCGAGGAAATCACCCATCACCAGTGGATGGATCAGCAGCGTGGTTTCGGTCTGCTGTTCGTCCGCTGCCGCCAGCGCCTGCAGTTCCGCGGTCAGCGCTTCCAGCAGCGCCTCTGCCGTCGTCGCATTGCTGACGGCGTAACGAATGCGGTCGCCAGCGTATACTGCGCCCGCAAACGGGCACAGATTGAGTCCGATCACGGCTTGCTCCAACCAGTTGCGTGTGGCGGCGATCACAGCATCATCAGGCACAGACATTCGTTTTCTTTTCAAGGTTGGCAACAATTAAATACCGTTCGGGCTGAGCTTGTCGAAGCCCGTTCACCCTTCGACAAGCTCAGGGCGAACGGTGTTATACACATCACCACACAGTAACCAACACATGGCGCTCAACGCAACCATCTTCAAGATCGATCTCACCATCACCGACATGGACCGCGGTTATTACGCCACCCATGCGCTGGTGCTCGCGCGCCACCCGTCCGAAACCGACGAGCGCATGATGGTGCGGTTGCTGGCGTTTGCGCTGAACGCCAGTGAAACACTGGCTTTTGGCAAAGGCCTGAGCAACGAAGATGAAGCCGCCCTGTGGCAAAAAGACCTCACCGGCATCATCGAACTGTGGATAGACGTCGGCCTGCCTGACGAAAAAATGGTGCGCAAGGCCTGCGGCCGCGCAACCCAGGTGCGCATCTACACGTACGGCCGCGGTGCCGAACGCTGGTGGGAGAGCATGCGCAGCGCACTGGCGCGTCCCGACAACCTGAGCGTCATCGACCTGCCGCAGGCCACTACTCAGGACATGGCCGCGCTCGCACAACGCAACATGCAACTGCAGTGCACGGTCCAGGACGGCACGGTGTGGCTGACCGACGGCACGCGCACCGTGGAAATCGCGCCGGTCATGTTAAGCGCGGCGCGCAAGCCATAAAAAAACCGCCGGTCGCAACCGGCGGTTTTCAGGCGATAAACCAACGCTTATTTTTTCAGGCCCTTAGCCATGCCCAGCTCGGTCAGGATTTCGGAATAGGTTTTTTCTTCGGTATTCAGGTCCTTGGTGAACGTATCCGAATCGGCATACGCATCAAACCAGCCGTACAACGCCAGCTGTTTTTTCCAGGCGTCGGTTTTTACCATCTGCCCGAAAGTCTTGTTCCAGTACGCCAGCACATCCGGTGAAATCCCCGGCGGGGCAAACACGCCGCGCCAGTGCAGGATGGCCACGTCTATGCCCATCGAGCGCCAGGTCGGCACCTGGGCCAGTTCGCCGGGCAGCGGATTCGGCGCTGACACCGCGATCACCCGCACCTTGCCGGCTTTGACCTGCTCCATGGCTTCCGACAAGCCGGTCGAAATCACCGGCACATGGCCGCCCAGCAACTGGATCATCAGATCGCCGCCACTCTTGAACGCCACCACCTTGATTTTCTTCGGATCGATGCCGGCGGCCATCACCGGACGCAGAATGTTCATCTGATCGTTGCTGGGCACGGTGCCGACGCCGAACACCACAGAATCCGTGTCCTGTTTCAGCTTGTCGAAAACATCCTTGGGCGTCTTGTACGGCGAATCCGCACGCACCACCCAGGCAATGTATTCCGTAATCAGTCGCGCCACCGGCGTCACATCCCTGTGCGTCAATTTGGTGGTGCCAACGATGCGGTTGACGTAAATGCGGTTCGACTCGACGTAGAGCACATGCCCGTCGCCTTTTTTCAGATTCACCTGCGAACGTGCCACATTGCCGCCGGCGCCGCCGACGTTCTTGATTACAAAGTTTTCCGGGAACAGCTTGGTCTCACGCAGCGCGGTATCAATCGCGCGACCGACGGTATCCAGACCGCCGCCGGCACTGCCCGCGACCACCATTTCCACCGGTTTTTCCGGATAAGCAGCGGCGGAAACCGCTTGTGTTCCCATCACCAGCGCACCGGCTACAGCCAGGGCCAGCCACCGCATCGAGCATTTAACTGAGTTCATTATGTCCTCCTGTTTTTAAATTTTGAGAGCCGCGAAAGTATACCGTGGCCGCTGTAATTGTCATTGTCCGAGCACCACAGTCTGGAATGCGGTTTCGCGCATCAGCCACGACCCCTTACAATGGCACCCGCGCAATACGGAACAACGGAAGGGAATCGCTCCCGGTGGGGCGGCCGGACTTCAAACCCGGTAGGGGCCGCGAGCGGTCCTGTGTGGGTTCGACTCCCACTCTCTTCCGCCACTACACAGGCCGCGCCGCGCGGCCGCGTTGGCAACAACGCCACAGCAGGAGGATCGCGATGAGTTTCGCCACAGAATTATCAAATAAAATCAACGAATTACAATACGACGCCCTGCCGGCGGATGCCGTGCACTGGGCCAAGGTCGGCATCCTCGACACCGTCGGCGTCACCCTTGCCGGCGCCGCTGAAGAGTGCACGCGCATCGCGCTGGGTGTGACCGGCGCCAGCAGCGGACCGGCACTGGTGTTCGGCCACGCGCGACGCATCGGCGCACTCGATGCCGCGCTGGTAAACGGCACGGCATCGCATGCGCTGGATTTCGACGACTGCAACAACACGCTGGGCGGCCATCCCTCAGCGCCGGTACTGCCGGCACTGTTTGCACTCGCTGATGAAATCGGCGCCACCGGCCAGGACTTCATTGCCGCCTATGTCGCCGGCTTCGAAACCGAATGCAAGCTGTCGATGGCAGTGAATTTTTATCAATACACCCGGGGCTGGCATCCGACGGCAACCCTCGGCGTGTTCGGCAGCGCCGCGGCCTGCGCACACCTGCTGAAACTGTCGGTGGCACAGACTGCCACCGCACTGTCGATGGCAGCCTCGTTTTCCAGCGGCGTCAAATCCAACTTCGGCACCATGACCAAACCGCTGCACGTCGGCCACTGCTCGCGCAACGGACTGTTCGCTGCGCTGATGGCGCGCAACGGTTTCACCGCCGGCCCCCAAGCCTTCGAACACAAGCAGGGTTATTTCGAAGTCTTCAACGGCGCCGGCAATTACGACGCCGAAAAAACCATCCCTGCCTGGGCCAACCCGCTGGACATCACCCGCCCCGGCATCGCGATCAAGTCCTACCCCTGCTGCGGCAGCACGCATCCGGCCATCGACTGCATGCTGGAGCTGGTGCACAAACACAAGCTGACGCCGGACAACGTCGCAAAAATAGAATCCTGGACCCACCCGCGCCGACTGGAACATACCAACCGCCCCGATCCGCAGTCGTCCCTCGACGCCAAGTTCAGCGTGCAGTACACGCTGGCGCGCGCGCTGAAGGACGGCACCGTAAAAATCGAACAGTTCGAAGGCGACACTTGGAAAGATCCGGCGACGCGCGCGATCCTGCCGAAAGTCCACTCCACCACCTACACCACCGCACAGTTCCCCGCCGACAACCACTTCGGTGCCGAAGTGAAAGTGACCATGACCGACGGCCGCGTCGTCAGCACCAAGACCGACCAGGCGCTGGGCCGCAGCGTCGACAAGCCGCTGCCAGCAGACAAACTCAAGGAAAAATTCGACAACTGCGCCGCACGCGCGCTGTCCACCGACAACGTGGCACGGCTGTATGCGGCGATACAGGATTTCGAAAGTGTGAAGGACGTGCGGGAGATTGCGAAAATGGCTGCGGGACGCGGGTCGCCAAAGCGAGTGGCGGCTTAACAACCATCGGGCTTTTAAGCTGACGAATATTACTCACGATCAACAAATTACATCGTCACCGTAGATGATTCGTCATCGCGATCGTTCTACCAAAGGCTCCTATCGGCCAGGAGCGGACGATCGTAGTAAGTCGTTTGACCAGTCTCCGGGCGGGGAGGTAGCTCAACTTGTACTCGTAAAAAGGCGAGGCAGAGGCGCAAATTAGCTGTTCCGGAACGCTTCGCAGCTCGAGATTTTCAGGAAAACTACGGAGCGCAGCGAAAATTCACTCGATTGACTCTTCGCCCGTCGCATCGTAGTTTGCGGGTTCGTGAAAAAATCGTTTTTGAAAACCCCATACATCTATGTTGCCAATCCCTACATTTCTCTGGAAACATGCTTTGCCCGCGATTGCTGCGGTCTTTTCGATGTTGATTTTTTTCCAGCCCACGCTAGCATTGGCGGACTATGCAGTTGTTCCGGAAGGAGATACGCCAGCGCTGGATGCGTGCATGGGAGTTTTTGCACGTCATCCGGACATCACGGAACCGGTTTTGCGTACTATAGACCCTGATATCATTATTATTAGTACCAATCGCAGTCACCGTAACGACGCGACTGTTTGGCCTGATGGTACCTACGACGTCGTCTGGGACCCGGAGTCTGAATACAACCACGGCGACGGCACGCCATCGCGGCCTTGTGATCGCCTGTTTCATGAGCTGTACCATGTGTACGAGATACACAACGGGACCCACAACCGGCATTTTTGCGGGAGTTCGGAGCTGCCAATCTCCGAAGTCAATGCGACGCGTGCCCAGAATCGTTTGCGCGTGGCCCTGGGTTTGCCGCCACGTACCGAGTACGGTGGTATTCCTTTGCCTGAAGGCAGTTGTACCGATCCACCACCTCCGCCCCCGCCTCCAGCATTTGGGTGTGGTGCATCCTGCGCCATGTCATGGGGAGAGCCGCATTTAAAGACATTTGACCAGGTTTCCTATGATTTTCAGGCGGTCGGCGAGTTTGTGGCTGCGGTTGACGGCAAGGGAGATTTTGAGGTGCAGTTGCGTCAGCAGGCGTGGCCCGGCTCCCGTACGGTGGCGCTGAATACCGCCGTGGCCATGCGGGTGGGGCGTGATGTGGTGGCACTGCAAATCATCCGGCAGCAGTTTGTCCTTTTTATCAATGGCAAGAGACAGGCACTGAAAAGCAATACGCTGCAAGACGGCAGCCTCACCATACAGAATGGAAACCATGCACTCGTGGTGTGGAACGATGGTTCCCGGGTGGCCATCAACTTTTTCAACACGTACGGGCTTGATGTTTTTATCGAGCCGGCTGCCGCACGCAAAGGCAGACTTTCTGGAATACTGGGTAACTTTAATGGCGTCGCAGAAGATGATTTGGTGATTCGGGGAACCAAACAGAAAATCGAACCCGTATTCAAGGCACTCTATCCCGCATTTGCCGATAGTTGGCGCGTGAAGAATGCCAGCACCCTGTTCAGCTACGAGACGGGGCAAAGTGCCGCAACTTTTACCGACAAATCGCTGCCTGAGGGAAGCGTTGACCCTGCCAAACTTCCAATGGCCAAGACGGCTGCCAAATTGTGTGCCGGCAAGGGACTAAGCGGGGTCTTCTTGCAGGGCTGCATTCTGGATGTGGCTTTGACCGGGAAGCATGAATTTGCTCATTCAGCGCACCAGGTACAGCGATCCGGGCTTTTGAAAACTATCAGGAAAGAAACCTGGAATGTCTCCGTCAACGCATCCAGGACAGAGCAATCCATGACCTTTCAGGCCAAGGCAAAAGACAAGGTATTTGTGGATGTTTCGCACTCCACTCTGCCTGCGCAATGCGGCAACCTCCGGTTGCTGGATAAAGACAAACAGTTGCTGGGAGAGGGCTGCGTGGTGGTGGGAGACGGTTTGATCGAAACCACCGCTATTCCTAAAGATGGAACCTACACGTTGGCCATTGGCACCCTGCCGGGTACGCAAGGTCAAGCTTTGGTTCAACTGATTTGGGTGACGGACCAATCAGAGCCAATAGAGCCCAATGGCAAACCCGTGGATGCCAATATAAATCAGCCCGGCATGCGCGCGGAGTTTGTGTTTAACGGCAAAGCGGGCACGCAGTACCAAGTCGAATTTTCACGCAGCACATTGCCCGCACAGTGTGGCGGCTATTTTGTACAGAGCCCCCAGGGTGAAGAAGTGGGTAGCGGCTGCCTGGTACAAGCCAGCGAAACATTTCAAACCGCGCCTTTGCCAACATCAGGGGCCTACAAGATTATTCTAGATCCTTTGGGGAAAAGTACGGGAGGGGCAACAGTGCGGTTAATAACATTGCCCTAATTGCCGCGGCACGAGTCACCTCGTGATGTCGTCGCTGGAATTCATGCAACGGCTGGCAGCTCTGGTGCCGCGCCCGCTCCTGCATCTCATCTGTTTTCACGGGGTGCTGGCGCCCAACGTCAGGTTTCGTCAGGCGACCAATGAACGGCAGCTTACGAGAAATGCGACCGTCTCCTCCGGGTCGTAAGCGGTCATCCATTACTTTGATTATTCACGCGCTGAAAACGCAGGGGAAATGAATGTTGCTCGGCAAGCGTTGGCGTGTTTTAGTGGTGAGGTCCGACTCGTTTGCAAATTAAAGCCGCTACCTTCATCATCTTTTAGTCCGTTGGTTATCGGCTCAAGCCTACGCTCACCATCAGCCACGATTACGTTTCCCCTGCCCCCACCGCTTCTTCAGCATCGTCAAAAACTCCTGCGCCGCCGGTGACAAAGTCACCCCGCGACGGCGAATCACCGCCAGCGTGCGCGTGAGCTTCGGTTCCACCAGCGGCCGGCTGACCAGCCCGGTATTGCGCCGGCCTGACAGAGCGAGCATGGGCACAGCGATCACGCCGATGCCGGCCTCGACCATGCCCAGCCCGGTCCAGAATGAATGCTGCACTTCGTAGGTCCAGCGCTGCTGCGGCAGATTGCTGGGCAGGCCGAAATCCAGCAGCGCGCGGTTGCCGCTGAGGCGCCCGACGGTGATGACTCGATGCTCACCGAGTTCCGCCCATTTCACGGTGCGGCGCTTGGCCAGCGGATGATCCTTGCGGCAGGCCAGCACAAACGGATCATCAAACAGCGGCTCGGTCTCGATCTCGGATTCGTCGGCGCCCGACAGTGTCAGACCGAACTCGGCCTCGCCGCGCAACACCGCCTGCAGCACTTCATTGGCATGCACATCGAGGATGCGGATACGGTTGTCCGGATGTTTCGCACTGTATTCGCGAATCACCGTCGGCAGGATGTGGATGGCGGCTGTGGGCACGCAGGCCAGCGCAACCTGCCCGGAGCCGTGTTTCGCCATTTCGCGCATCCCGGCGAATGAGGTTTCCAGTTCTTCGATCAACCGGCGTGCCTGCGGCAGGAAATCGCGCCCCACGGCAGTCAGCCGCACCCGGCGCGTGGTGCGGTCAAGCAGGCGCACGCCCAGAGCTTCTTCCAGCTTGCTGATGCGGCGCGACAGCGCCGATTGCGACAGGAACAGCGCGCTGGCAGCTTTCTGGAAAGTGCCGAGTGCGGCGATGCGGGTGAAGGCCTGCAGGCCCTGGACGTCGAGATTCATGCTTATCCGTTCATGCGCATAGATTCATGTGCAGGTATTCATGCACGGCCATACATGCACAGCCATTCATGCGTGATAGGAAACAATTATTGCAATAATCTCATTTTACTCAAGAGTGCCCCGCACTCATAATGTGCGACTTGTAAAAATTCTCGGAAAAGGCCTGTGAAAATGTCGGATTTTGATGTGATCGTCGTCGGTAAAGGCAATGCCGCACTTTGCGCAGCCCTGTCGGCCCATGACCAGGGTGCACGCGTCGTCTTGCTCGAAGCCGCCAATGAAGACGAATCCGGCGGCAACAGCCGTTTCGCGGGTGGTGTGATGCGCTTCGTCTACAACACCGTAGAAGACCTGACGCGCGTCACCGACATCACGCCGGAAGAAATCGCCAACAGCGATTTCGGCACCAATACCCGCGAGGAATTCCTCGACAAGTTCTACCAACTGACCAGCTATCGCACCGACCCCGATCTGTCGGAGTATCTGGTCAACGAAAGTCTGGAAACCATGGTGTGGCTGCGCTCCAAGGGCGTGCGCTTCGTGCCGAACTGGGGCCGCCAGTCGGCGATGGTCGATGGCAAGCGCAAGTTTTTCGGCAACATGCCGATTGAAGTCAACGGCGGCGGCGCCGGCCTGGTGCAGTTTCTCGACAAGGCGGTGCAAAAGGCCGGCATCGAAGTCAAGTATGAAACCCGCGCCATCAACCTGATCTACGACGGCGCCACCGTCAGCGGCGTGCGCGTGCGGCAGAAGGGCAAGGCGTTCGACATCAAGGCCAAGTCGGTAATACTCGCCTGCGGCGGCTTCGAAGCCAATCCGGAAATGCGCGCGCGTTACCTGGGCCCCGGCTGGGAGCTGGCGAAGGTGCGCGGCACGCGTTACAACGTCGGCGACGGCCTGAAAATGGCGCTGGATATCGGTGCGGCGCCCTATGGCAACTGGTCGGGTTGCCATGCCACCGGCTGGGACCGTTATGCGCCGGAATTCGGCGACGTCAATGTCGGCGACCAGTTCCAGAAACACAGCTACATCTTCGGCCTGCTGATCAATGCAGAGGGCAAACGCTTCGTCGATGAAGGCATGGATTTCCATTCCTTTACCTATGCCAAATACGGCGGCGAGGTGCTGAAACAGCCGAGCCAGTTCGCGTGGCAGGTATTCGATTCGAAAGTCACCAAGCTGCTGCGTTCGGAATACCGCATCAAGTTTGTGACCAAAGTCAGCGCCAACACGCTGGAAGAACTGGCGACCAAGCTTGAAGGGGTGAACCCCGAGGGTTTCCTGAAAACCGTGAACGACTACAACAAGGCAGTGATGAAGGATGTGCCCTTCAACCACGTGGTCAAGGACGGCAAGGGCACCACCGGCATCGAGCCGGCCAAGTCGAACTGGGCGCAGGCGCTGGACACCCCGCCCTACGACGCTTATTCGACAACCTGCGGCATTACCTTCACCTTCGGCGGCCTGCGCATCGACAAGGACACCGCACAGGTGGTTGATTCCAACCAGTTGCCGATCCCCGGCCTCTACTGCGCCGGTGAAATGGTCGGTGGCCTGTTCTATTTCAACTACGCCAGTGGCACCGGGCTGGTGTCGGGAGCGGTGTTCGGCAAGCTGGCGGGCGCGGCTGCCGGTCAAAGCGCCAAGGCCTGATCCCTCGTCAATGAAATGGCGAATACAAAATCGTCGTTCCGGGCAAGCGCGCTCCGAAGGAAGTCCCCTTGGGGGGCAGCGCGAGCCGGAACTCAGGATGATTCAGCAACCGTCTGATCTGGATGCCGGCTTTCGCCGGCATGGCGGTTTCATATAATTTTTACTTGAAGAAACTGTCCTGTCTTCCAACAAGCCACCACTGCTCGCCGATGCCACGCGCGACCTTGCGCGTTTCGGCGCCGCACTGAAATACGCTGACATCCCTGCCGATGTCATCGCCCGCATCAAGCTGAGTCTGCTCGACAGCCTCGGCTGCTGCCTATATGGCGCAACGCTGCCGTGGACAAAAAAGGTAGCGGCGCTGGCCGATCATGAAGGCGCAAAACCTGTGGCCACACTGTTCGGCCTCGGCCGCAAGACTTCGGCCTCGCTCGCCGCGCTGGTCAACGGCACTTCAGGCCATGCATTCGAACTCGACGACATCCACAAGGAATCCATCGTCCATGCCGGCTCGATCGCCACCCCGGTGGCGCTGAACCTTGCTGAAGCCCGTGGCAACGCAGGGCAGAAAATCTCCGGCAAGGATGTACTGACGGCGATGGTTGCCGGTTATGAAATCGGTCACCGCGTCGGCAACGCCGCGACCATGGATCTGTTTTTCCGCGGCTTCCACCCACAGGGCACTTCGGGCGCATTCGTTGCTGCGGCCACTGCGGCGCGCATGCTCGGCCTCGATGCGACGCAGTTCCAGCACGCACTGGGCATGGCCGGCTCGCAGGCCGGCGGCCTGATGGCGGCGCAGGAAGGCGCGATGGTCAAACGTTTACACAGCGGCCGTGCCGCGCAGAGCGGTGTCTATGCGGCGCAGCTCGCAGCCGATGGATTCACCGGCATTCTCGATGTGCTGGAAGCGCCGTACGGCGGTTACCTCACCACCTATTCCGGCCAGCCGAACCCGTCACGCCTGACCGATGGCCTCGGCAAGACCTGGGAAACCCTGAACGTCGGCTACAAGCCGCATGCCAGCGTCACCAGCATCCACAGTGCGCTTGATGCGCTGTCGGAGCTGATGCAAGAGCACGGCTTGAAAGCCGATGACATCACGAAAGTAGAAACCGGTCTGTCGCCAATGACCCATGTGCATTGCGCCTGGGAGTACAAGGCACAGGGTGTCACCGCCGCACAAATGAATCTGTATTACGGCATGGCGGTGATCGCGCTCGACGGCGCGGCATTTACCGAACAATTCCGCGAGGCGCGGCTCAGTGACCCGCGGATACTCGATTTCATTACACGCCTCAGCGCCCACGTTGATCCCGAGATCGAAAAAATGGGCGCGCCCTTCCGTCATGCATCCCGCGTTAAAATCACTGCGCGCAACGGCAAGGTGTTCGAAAAACTGTCACTGCACCGGCGCGGCAGCCCGGAAAATCCGCTGTCACCGGAAGAGGTCGTGCACAAATTCCGCAATGTCATCGCGCCGTGCATGGATAACAGCGCGGCCGAGAACATCATCACCACAGTGGGCCGCTTTGAAACGCTGACTGATATCAGCAACTTCATGCCGCAACTGGGCGCTGCAGTGCGTACGCCGGAGTAATGGCGGAAGTTTTATAAGTAATTGATTATATTAATATTTTTGTAATATTTTCCAGCCCGGACCGTTCACCCTAAGCCAGTCGAAGGGAGAACGGGCTTCGACAGGCTCAGCCCGAACGGTTTCATTTTCGTTTTCATAGACCAGCGACAGGAATTCATCACCATGGCCAAACAATCCACCAGCGACAACCCCTACACCCGCGGCATGGCCGTCTTCGTTTCCGGACTGACCTACGACCAGATTCCGGAAGAAGTCCGCCATCGCAACAAGCTGCTGATGCTGGATTCGCTGGGTTGCGCGTTGTATGGCGCGGACCTGCAGTGGAGCCGCATCCTGCAGGACACACTGGAACGTGTCGATACCACCCGCCAGTGCAGCGTGTGGGGCACGAACAAAAAACTCTCGGCGCCGCACGCCGCGCTGGTCAACGGCACCCAGGTGCAGGGCTTCGAACTCGACGACGTGCACCGCGCCGGTGTGCTGCATGTAGGTGCCGTGGTGCTGCCGGCACTGATCGCCGTCACCGAAATGAAACCGGGCATGAGCGGCAAGGAATTCCTGACTTCCGCCGTTGCCGGTTATGAAATCGGACCACGCGTCGGCCTGTGCATGGGCCCCTCGCACATCGCCTCAGGCTGGCATTCGGGCGCCACGCTGGGCGTGTTTTCTTCCGCCGCCGGTGCTGCGCGCGGCCTCAAGCTCGACACCGACAAGACGGTGCACGCATTGGGCATCGCCGGCACCCAGGCCGGTGGCCTGATGGCGGCGCAGTTCGGCGCGATGGTCAAACGCATGCATGCCGGTCGTTCGTCGCAATCGGGGCTCTACGGTGCGCTGTTCGCCGAAGCCGGCTTTACCGGCATTCTCAATGTGCTGGAAAGCGAATACGGCGGCTTCTGCACGGCAATGTCCCAATCGACCGACAAATTCAATCTCAAGGAACTGACCGCCGGGCTCGGCGAAGTCTGGCAGACCATGGGTGTAGCACTGAAGTTCTACGCCTGCGTCGGCACCAACCACACCACGCTGGACGCGTTGCGCGATATGCGCAAGGAACGCCCGTTCACTGCGGACGACGTGAAGAAAGTGGTTGTTCATGGTTCCGAAGTCACGGTGCACCACGTCGGCTGGAAATACGAGCCGCAGGGCCTGACCTCGGCGCAGCTCAACATGCCGTACTGCGTCGCTGCCTGGCTGATTGAGGACGACTGCTTCGTCGACCAATTCACCGAAAAAATGGTTGCCGATCCGCAGCGCATGAAACTCGCAGAAAAAGTCGAAGTCCTGCACGACCCGGCGATCACTGCACTGGGCGCAAAACTGCGCCACAAAGTGCATGTCGAGCTCCATCTCAACGACGGCACAGTGATGAAACGCACGGTCACCGCCGCGCGCGGCAGTGAAGATTTTTTCGCAACCGACGCCGAGATCATCGAAAAATTCGAGAAACTCGCCAGCAAGGCGCTGCCCAAAGCACAGGTTGCCGAACTGCGCGATGCGGTGATGGGCATCGAGAAATTGCCCGATGCCACCGTGCTCTCCAAGCTGTTGAGCGCGTAAGCCCATGGATCAGCCCGCGAACACCGCGAAAACCGCAGCCCGCACGCTCGCGGAGTTCGCGACCGGGCTGACTTACGAAAACATTCCAGCTGCCGCGCGGGAACGCGCGCGGCAATGCATCATCGACACCACGGGTGCGGCGCTGTTCGGTTCGCGCCTGCCGTGGAGCCGCATCGTTGCCGGCCATGCGCAGAACTGCGGCGGCAACGGCAACAGCCGTGTCGTCGGCACTGCGTTAAAAGTATCCGCACCCGCCGCGGCACTCGCCAACGGTGTCTGCGCCCATGCCTTCGAACTCGACGGCCTGCGTAAACCCAGTGCCGGCGTACACCCCGGCGCCATCTTGCTGCCCGCAGCGCTGGCCGTGGCCGAGGCACAGCAATCCGGCGGCCGCGATCTGCTGACCGCTTTTGTTGCCGGCGCCGAAGTGATGTTCCGCATCGGCCTCGCGGCAAAACAGACTACCGAATCGCTGGGCTTTCATGCGCCTGGCGTGAATGGCCCTTACGGTTCGGCCGTCGTTGCCGGAAAGCTGCTGGGCCTCAGCAGCGATCAGCTCACGCAAGCATTGGGCATCGCCGGCTCCCTTGGTGGCGGCCTGCTCGCCTTCGCCAAGGCCGGCAACGGCGCGATGGTCAAACGCCTGCACATGGGCCGCGCATCGGAAGCCGGCGTGGTTGCGGCGCTGCTCGCCCGCGACGGTTATGAAGGCCCGGATTCGGTGCTTGAGGGTCAATACGGTTATCTCGAAGCCTACGCCCGTGACGGTGATGCCACGCAGTTCACCAGGGAACTCGGCACGCATTTCGATATCGTTTATGCCTGCCTCAAACGTTATGCCTGCCACATCACTGCACACACGCCCGTGCAGTCGCTGCAGGAATTGCGCGCGGAACACGGCTTTGACGGTGATGCCGTTGCGTCACTGACCATACACGCGCGCCACAAGGTGCTGTCGCATCACGACATCCGCGAGCCGAGTGACGTCGCCGGTGCGCAGTACAGCGTGCCATTCTGCGCGGCGATTGCGCTGTATTACGACGTCAACGATCCGCTGGCGTTTTCAGAGACCGCTTTGAATGCCGCCAAGGTGCGCGCGCTGGCCATCAAACTCAAAGTACTGGAAATGAGCGACAGTGAAAAAGGCGGTGCCTGGGCCACGCGGGTGGTGGTGGAACTCAAGGACGGCCGCAAGTTCGAGCGTTTCGCTGAAGAATTCAAGGGCACGCCGGCGTCACCGCTGTCAGCCGAAGAGTTGCAGACCAAGTTCATGCGCATGGCCGGCGCCCATCCCCGGGCGGCGGAGCTGCATGCGCAGCTGGTCTCGCTGGAAGATCTGACCGACTGCCGCACCCTCGCGACCGCGGTTTGAGTTGAAGCCGCGCCGCGGCTGTGGCGCGGACCGCCGAAAATACCTGCCGGGACCGCGCATGCGGTCCTGACTGCGGCTACAATCGCCGCGGCTTGCCTGCACAGACGCCAGCACAACCGCCGGCACAACCGTTTTCCTCCGGCAAAATTAATCCGGTAGCAGGTCAGCGCTTGTTGCAGTTCTGCGTTGTTACTGCATCCGCGCCGGCGCCAGCCTCGTGGATGTATAATAATACAATAAAATCAACCACTTACATTAAATGCTCACTTACGCGCTGACCATCTTCGCGAGCGCCTTCCTGTTGTTCATGGTGCAGCCGATCATGGCGAAGCAGATTCTGCCCTGGTTCGGCGGCTCCGCTGCGGTATGGACCACCTGCCTGATGTTCTTCCAGCTGGTGCTGCTATGCGGCTACGCTTATGCCGACTGGACCATCCGTTTCCTCAAACCGCGAACGCAGGTAATCCTGCATGCCGTGCTGCTGGTGGCCAGCCTGATTTCGCTGCCCATCATTGCCGGCGGCAATTGGAAACCGGAAGGTGATGAAGATCCGACCGGGCTGATCCTCGGCCTGCTGACGGCCACCATCGGCCTGCCCTACTTTCTGCTTTCAGCGACGGGGCCGCTGCTGCAGGCGTGGTTCGCGCGCAGTTACCCGGCCGCCCGCAACGTCTACCGCCTGTTTGCGCTGTCCAACGGCGCCTCGCTGATTGCGCTGGTTGCCTACCCGTTTGTGGTTGAGCCGTACATCACCACCCGCGAGCAATCGATTACCTGGAGCATCAGTTATGCGCTGTTTGTCGCGCTGTGCGTGATTTCGGCTTATTTCAGCCTGCGCCCGGCCGCTGACGCTGCCGTGCAGCCCGCCGGCAGTACAACCCCTGTGGGTCCGGTGCCGCGCGCCGCGGATTACCTGCTGTGGCTGACCCTGGCGGCACTGGGCACGTTCATGCTGATCGCGGTCACCAATCACATCACCCACGATGTCGCTTCAGTGCCGTTCCTGTGGATATTGCCGCTGACGCTGTACCTGCTGTCATTCGTGTTGTGTTTTGAAGGCCGCAACTGGTACCAGCGGCGGATTTTTATCGCACCGCTGCTGATCGTCATCTGCGCCATGGCCTGGGCACTGCATGCCGACGAAGGCATCATGGACATCAAGCAAGCCGTGCCGCTGTTCGCCATCGGCCTGTTCGTGATGTGTATGTTCTTCCACGGGGAACTGGCCGCGCTGAAACCAGCGCCACGCTACCTGACGGGTTATTACCTGATGATTTCCCTGGGCGGCGCGGTGGGCGGCCTGCTGGTCGGCTTCGTCGCGCCCAAGCTGTTCAATACCTATTATGAATTCGGCCTCGGCCTGGTGGGCACTGCGCTGCTGGCGGCTTATGTCTCGCGCCGCGCCAAGCCCGTCCTGCCGGCGCTGGCGCTGTTCGCCACCGGGTTTACGGTTTTTCACTTGTTCATTTACATCAACATGCTGTCCACCGACGTGCGGGTCATGTCGCGCAACTTCTACGGCACGCTGCGCGTCAAGGACTTCGGCAACGCAGGTGCCATCGACAATACGCGCCGGCTGATGCACGGCGTCATCATGCACGGCGAACAGTACCTGGCACCCGGGCGCCAGCTGCAGCCGACTACCTATTACGGACCCGACTCCGGCATCGGTCGCAGCATAGCCATCAAACACGTGGCCATCCGCGAGATGCGTGTCGGCGTGGTTGGCCTCGGCACCGGCACTCTGGCCGCTTATGGCCGCAAGGGCGATCATTACCGTTTCTACGAGATCAATCCGCAGGTCATCGACATCGCCAGAAGCGAATTCAGTTTTCTGGATACCAGTGCAGCACAGGTCGAGACCCTGCTCGGCGACGCACGGCTGACGATGGAGCGTGAACCCGCGCAGCGCTATGACCTGCTGGCCATAGATGCTTTCTCCAGCGATTCGATACCCACCCACCTGATGACTTATCAGGCCATGGGGGTGTACCTGAAAAACATGCAACCCGACGGCATCATCGCTTTCCATGTCACCAACCGCTTCCTCGATCTGGCGCCGGTGGTCAAACGCATCGCCGACGAGCACGGTCTGCATACCGCATTGATCAGCGATGACCCCGAGGATATGTCGGATTTTTCCAGAACCGACTGGCTGCTGGTGTCACGCAGTGCCGCAGCGCTCGCCCATCCGCACATTGCCGAAGCCGCATCAACCATCGGCAACATTGCCGGCCTGCGCTTGTGGACCGACAGCTTCAATAATCTGTTCAAGATCCTGAAATAACATGCTGCAGGCCTGGACACAGCAAACCGGTGGCTTGAAATTCCGCGATGCTGCGCCCATAGTGCAAGTCATGCCGATCATCATGCGTAAATCTTTGTTGCCGAATATTTTTCACAAACCGGCCCGGGCGCTGTTGTGCCTGCTGCTGGGATTGCTGCCGTCGCTAACCGCCCAGGCTGCCGTGGCCGAGGTGCGCGGGCTGCCGACGCTGGCGCCCGTGGTCAACCAGGTGACCCCCGCCGTGGTCAACGTATCGGTGATCACGCCCGCACCGATGGAAGACAACCCGCTGTTCCGCGACCCGTTTTTCCGCCGTTTTTTTAACCTGCCTGACCGGCCGCAGCGCAAGGAACAGGCTACAGGCTCCGGCGTCATCGTCGATGCCGCGCGCGGCTACATACTGACCAACAACCACGTCATCAAGGATGCCGAAGAAGTCATCGTCACTCTCAAAGACCGGCGCCAGTTTCCCGCAAAACTGGTCGGCACCGACCCCGGCACCGACATCGCCGTGCTGCAGATCGATGCGCCAGGGCTGTCGGCGCTGCGCATCGGCGACTCTGACGCGCTGCAGGTCGGCGATTACGTGCTGGCCATCGGCAACCCCTTCGGCATCGGCCAGACGGTCACCTCGGGCATCGTCAGCGCGCTGGGCCGCAGCGGCCTGTCCGTCGAGGGTTACGAGGATTTCATCCAGACCGACGCTTCGATCAATCCCGGCAACTCGGGCGGCGCGCTGGTCAATCTGAGCGGCGAACTGATCGGCATCAACACCGCGATCATCGGCCCCTCCGGCGGCAATGTCGGCATCGGTTTTGCTGTGCCTTCGGCCATGGCAGGTGCGGTCCTGGCACAGATCGCACGCTACGGCGAGGTACGTCGCGGTCGACTGGGCATGGAGATGGCGGACGTGCCCCCTGAAGTGCAGCGCAAACTGCGCCTGCCATCGCTGGATGGTGCCTTGATCTCCAATGTAGAAAAGGAATCCCCCGCCGCGCGCGCAGGCCTGCGCACCGGCGACGTCGTCACCGCACTCAACGGCCGTCCTGTCCGCAGTTCCGCTGAACTGCGGGCGCGCCTCGGCCTGACACCCGTGGGCGATGAGGTCGAATTCAGCGTGGCCCGCGCCAGTGGCCCGCAACGCATCCGCACCCGCATCGCACCACCGCAGACCTCCGACCACGGCGAAACACAGGTGGTCGCGCAACTGCCCGGCCTGCGCGTAGTCGAGATCGAGCGCGGCAGTCCGTTGGCGCAACGGCTGCGCGGCGGCGGCCTGGTTGTTGCCGCAGTGGATGCGGACAGCCGCGCGCTGCAGGCAGGGTTCCGTCCCGGTGACATTATCTACGCAGTCAATCGCCGGCGCGTGCAGACGCTGGCTGAATTCCAGGGACTGCTACGCAGCGCGGAGCGCGGTTATGCCGTCAACCTGCTGCGCGGCGATTTCAATCTGACCATCATCCTGCGTTAGGACAGCACCCGCAGCGCATTTATTGCCGCGAGCGTCTCACCAGCCAGCCACCGACACCCAGCAACACGGAATTGCCCAGCCACACCGGTGCAAAACCAAATGCAGTGCCCAGGCTGCCGAATACCAGCGGTATCACCAGATGGGTCACATTGTTTACGGAAACGCGTAATCCCGCCGCCTCCGAAGCGCGGCCTGCCGGCGCCAGCGAATAAATCAACGACATCGACATCGGCTGGCCACACCCGAGACCCAAACCGAGCAGAAACCCTACTGCACCCAAGGCATAGGGATTCCGGAAAAACGGAAACAATGTAAATGCACCCGCCGCCAGAAAAATCGCATAGATCAGTATCTGCGCTTCACTGGAACGTTTGAGCAGCCACGGCAGCACCGCGCGGATGACGAACGTCGCCAGCGCAAACGCGCCCAGTATCAAACCGATGGCTGACGCCGACAGGCCGATGCCATGCCCGTACACCGGCATGTAAAAATTGAACAAATCCCAGCCAGCAGAGATAAAACCACTGGCGATGAACGTGTTGCGCAGGCGTGGTTCACGCCACAACTCCATCGCACTGCCTACGGGTACCGCACCAGGCAATGATGCCGCCCCGGGCAGGAATCCCGGTTTGAGCCACAGCATCAATACCGGTATTGCCGTGAAAGCCGCGAGCACATAGAAAGCAGCGACGTGGCTGAAAAAATCGATCGTGAATCCGGCAATCAGCGGTCCGATAAAACCGGCGCCGGAAAATCCCAGGCTGACCATCGCATAATTGCGTGAGCGATGCTCGCCGCCGCCTAGGCCGCCGGCTATCCCCGTGACCGTGACAAAGAAAAAATGAAACGAGGTGCCGAGCAGCAGAGCTGAGACGTACAACGTAGCCATCGATGGCCAGAGGGCCGTCAGCAATAATGCAACGCCGACGCCAACGCTGCCCAGCAGCATCGGCAGACGCGGACCGACGCGATCAGCGAGCCGGCCAATCGCAATTGCAAACAGCATCGGACAGACGGCGTAGAGCGCCATCAGTATGCCGACCTGCATCTGCGTCGCCCCGGACTCCAGCGCAAACAGCGACACCGTCACCCGGCTGCCGCTGAAGGCGACGTGGTTGAGAACGATCAGTATGAGGGTGAGATAAATGGCCATCTGCGGATTCTGGCGCCGACATCACGGCGTGGATGCGGTTGCGCGATAGTAGCACCGTCAATCACGGCGCCAGCCTGACAATCCATATTACGGAGACATCAGATGGCGTCTTACTCAGGGAGTGATGCCTCCATCGCAGCAGAGTGCATCAAAAACTTCCATACTGTGGAAAGTCGTCAGGCCTCCAGCAAATGCACCGCAAACCGCTGCTCCGCATCCACCCAGGCCTGCTGCGGCCGGAATCCCGCCTGCTGTGCAAGCTGCCGGAATTCTTCGATGGAATACTTGTACGAATTTTCGGTGTGGATGCGCTCACCAGCCTGGAAGCTGAACGCACGTCCGCTGACGGTAACCGTTTGCGCCTGCGTGCTTTCGAGATGCATTTCGATGCGCCCGGCCGCAGCATTGTAAAAAGCGGCATGGCGAAACATGTCCAGGTCAAAGTCGGCCGCGAGTTCACGATTTATGCGCCGCAGCAGGTTCAGGTTGAATTCCGCGGTTACGCCCTGCGCATCGTTGTACGCAGCATGCAGGATGCCGGGATCTTTTTTCAGATCCACACCCACGAGCATGGCGCCCCGCGCTCCCGCCAGCTCACGCGCGCCGACCAGAAAATCCAGCGCCTCCTGCGGCGTCAGATTGCCTATCGTCGAGCCCGGGAAATAAATCACTCGCCGCGATGCCGCGTAATGTTTGAGTTCCGGCACGCGCAGCGGTTGCATGTAATCGGCACACACCGCGATGATCGGCAGCTGCGGAAACGCTTCCGCCAGCCGCGCCGTCGACGCCTGCAGCGCGCTGGCTGCAATTTCGACCGGCACATAAACAGCCGGCTGCAGCACACGCAACAGAATTTCAGTTTTAATGCCGGCGCCACTGCCGAACTCGAGCAGCAGACAGTCCTTGCCCAGTTGCGCAGCCATTTCACCTGCGCTGTCGCGCATCAGCGCCAGTTCGGTGCGCGTCGGGTAATACTCGGGCAGCTCGCAGATCGCCTCGAACAGCTGGCAACCATGCGCATCATAGAAATATTTGGGAGGCAGGGCTTTTGGGGTACGACCGAGGCCGGCCAGCACGTCATCAAGGAAACTGTCTGTCGCTGGCTCCTGATCAACGAAGGTAACGGCTGCAGGCGGCGGCGTCATATACCGCAATCCGGACACCGGGCAGACACTCTCCGGCATGCCGCCGGAATTCGACAATGCACCCCGGGTTCAGCCCGAGGTGTTGGCGGCGAAGCGGGTTTCCATCCACCGCTTGATGCGGTTGGCATCACCGATGCGCGTCAGCTTACCCCAGGAATCCAGCAACACAATGATCACCGGTTTGCCGGCAATTTCTGCCTGCATCACCAGACAACGACCGGCTTCGGAAATGTAGCCGGTCTTGGACAGCCCGATGTGCCAGTTCTGGCTGCTGACCAGACGGTTGGAGTTCCTGTAACTCAGCTTCCGCCCCTTGCCGACACTCACGGTCAAACCGGTATCAGTGGTGAATTCACGGATCAGCGGGTAGCCATGTGCCGCAGCAACCATCTTGGTCAGGTCCTTCGCCGTCGATACGTTTTCGCTGGACAACCCCGTGCCATCCACGAAACGGGTGTTCCACATGCCGAGTTCCACGGCCTTCTGATTCATCGCGGCAACAAAAGCCCGGGTGCCTCCCGGATAGACCCGGGACAGCGCTTCGGCGGCACGGTTTTCCGAGGCCATCAGCGCGAGTTGCAGCAAATCGCGGCGGCTCAACTCCGCGCCTATGTGCAACCGCGAATGCGTACCCTTGATCAAATCCCTGTCGGCTTTGCTGATGACGATTTGTTCCGTCGACGGCAAGCCAGCGTCAATGACCACCATCGCCGTCATCAGTTTGGTAATGGAAGCAATCGGCACCACGTTGTCGATGTTCTTGGCGTACAAGGTCGTCCCGTCGTCCTGATCGATCACCAGTGCGGAGGAGGATTTAAGCGCCAGCGCCGCAGCCGCGGCGACCTTGGTCTGGTGGGCAACGCGCACGGGCGATTCGCTATGCGCAACCGAGGTCGCCAGAACTGCAACCAGTGCAAGCGTGAATCTGCGGATCAGAATAGGGGCTCCCCGGGATTTTTAATTAAAATCCCTTTTAAAATACCGCGTTACAGAACATTTTTCAACAACTTTGGTTGCCGTGCGCGGAACAGGTTGCCAGCCGTTGGGGCCCGGGACCACGCGCGCGCTGCACCAAAAAAAACTCCGCTCAGGACGGTGTGGGTTGTCCAGGCGGAGTTTAAAGAGGCCTTACAATCACCCGCTCAGCACAGGTCACTGCATTTAACAGGCCTCCGAGGAGGAAAAACATTGAATCTACAGCATGCTGCAAAGCCACAAGTTCTGACCTTGCACGCACGATAGCCGTCCTGACTTACGTCAAACTTACAAACTCCGGATTCAGCGACTTTTCGCAATCTGGTCGTGCCCCCAGTATCATGCGCGCTGAATCCCGATACCCCCTCAAAGTGTCCCGCCCATGCGTTTGCTCATAGTCGAAGATCATCCAATACTCGCAGCCGGACTCATCACCGCGTTGAAAGGTGCGGATTACGCCGTGGATCACGCTGTCTCCGGCGAGCAGGCCGACCATATGTTGGCAACTCAGAATTACGATGCGGTCATCCTGGATATCGGACTGCCCAAACTCGACGGTTACGAAGTGTTGCGCCGCATGCGCCGCAAAGGCTCCAAAACCCCGGTGCTGATGCTGACTGCGCGCGACGCCCTGGAGGACCGCGTCAAGGGGCTGGACCTGGGCGCAGACGATTACCTGACTAAACCCTACGATTTGCCGGAACTGGAAGCGCGGGTGCGCGCACTGATCCGCCGCGGCCAGTCGGGCGGCGGCGCTGACCTGAGTCACGGCGATCTGGTGCTGGACACCGCGGGACGCCGCGCCACCATCAAAGGCGCGCCGCTGGAACTGTCTGCGCGCGAACTGGGTGTGCTTGAAGTGCTGATGCTGCGCGTCGGCCGGGTGGTCAGCAAGGAACAACTGGCGGAGCAACTCTACGGCTGGGGTGAAGAAGTCGGCGCCAACGCCATAGAAGTCTATGTCCACCGCTTGCGCAAAAAACTCGAACCGGCTGGCGTCAACGTGCGCACCATACGCGGTCTGGGGTATTTGCTGGAAAAAGCCGCGCATGAGTAAATCGCGCACGCTGCGCGGCCGGCTGCTGCTGTGGGTCAGCGCGCCGCTGGTGGCACTGTGGATCATCAGCACGTTGATCGACCACGAGGTGGCCAAGGGTTTCGTCAACCTTAATTACGACCGCGCCCTGCTCGACACTGCACTCGATCTGGGACGCAGTGTGCGCGAATCCGGCGACCGGCTCTACATCGATCTGCCGCAGCCGGTCATCGATATGCTGATTTCGGATCAGCAGGGCCAGTTTTATTATCGCGTCAACGGCCCCAGCGGCGAATTCATTACCGGCGATATCGATCTGCCTGATCCGCCGAAAGATGCGAAAACAGACCGGGTGACTTATTACGACACCCTGTACCGCGACAGTGCTATCCGGGCAGTCGCGGTACGTGCTCCGGTACGTCCTGGCTCCGGCAAGGGCGCAGTGCTGATACAGGTTGCGGAACGCGTTAAGTTTCGCTCGGATTTTGCCTGGCAGATCATGCTGCGCATGATGATGCCGCAAGCCATACTGGTACTGATCGCCACGCTGGCGGTCTGGTTTGGCGTTGGCCTGGGCCTGCGCGCGCTGACCTCCATGCGCACGGAAATCGAGAACCGCTCGCACGTCGATCTGAGTCCGATCTCGGAAACCGGCGCTCCGGTTGAAGTCCGCCCGCTGGTGCGCGCCATGAACGATTTGCTGTCACGCCTGAGCGCTGCGCTGGCCGCACAACAACGCTTCATAGCCGACGCGGCCCATCAATTGCGTACGCCGGTGGCCGCGTTCAAAACACAGACGGAACTGGCCTCCCGGCAGGTGCGCGATGGCAATAGTGAAGAGGTCAAGGCTACGTTAACGCACCTGCACACTGCCGCGGATCACGCGGCGCGTCTGGTCAACCAGCTGCTGACCATGGCTCGCGCGGAGCCCGGCTCACACCGCAGCATCATGCGGCAGCCGGTCGCCCTGGCCGCGCTGGCGTGTGAAGTGACCCGGGAATGGGTGCCGCGGGCCCTGTCGAAACAGGTTGACCTCGGCCTGGACGATGCCCCGGCCACCGTCGAAATCAACGCCGATCCGTTTCTGATCCGCGAAATGCTGGGCAACCTGATCGACAATGCCATCAATTACACGGCGCCCGAAGGCCATGTCACGGTGCGCATCCGGGAAGAGGACGGCAATGCCGTGCTGGAAGTCGAGGACGACGGCTCGGGCATACCCGAGCATGAAAAAGACAAGATCTTCGAGCGTTTTTACAGAACGTCCGAAAGCCTGCCCGAAGGCTGCGGTCTGGGCCTGGCCATAGTCCGTGAAATCGCCCAAGGGCACCGCGCGACGGTGGCCGTACATACGGGCAGCAGTGGCCGCGGCACGCGCATGGCCGTCACGTTCCCGCTCCGGTGACGCCTGCTGCAAGTTCGCGCTGCGCCTCCCGGGCAGCCCGGCGCTCGGCGTCTTCCTGCTGCTGCAATGCCCACATCTGGGCATAAGCCCCGCCGCTGTCCAGCAATGCGCCGTGGCGACCGCGTTCAATGACACGCCCCTGATCCAGCACCAGGATCTCGTCGGCATCCATTATGGTCGACAGCCGGTGGGCTATCACCAGCGTGGTGCGGCCCCGCGCAATGGCATTGAGTTCCTTCTGGATCGCCTGCTCGGTACGTGAATCCAGGGCCGAGGTAGCTTCGTCGAAAATCATGATGCGCGGATTTTTCAGGATGGCGCGGGCAATAGCCACGCGCTGCTTTTCGCCACCGGACAACTTGAGGCCGCGCTCACCGACCCTGGCTTCGTAACCGTCGGGCAGGCTCTCGACAAAATCATGAATGTGCGCTGCCTTCGCCGCTGCAATGACCTCATCGCGAGTTGCAGCCGGACGGCCGTATTGGATGTTGTAATAAATCGTATCGTTAAACAACACCGTATCCTGCGGCACGATGGCAATCGCGCTGCGCAGGCTGGTCTGGCGCAGACTACGCAGGTCAGTGCCGTTGACGCTGATCGAACCGCCGGTGACATCATAGAAACGGTACAGCAGCCGCGCCAGCGTCGACTTGCCTGCGCCACTGGCGCCGACCACCGCAACTTTTGCAGCCGGCGGTATTTCGAACGTCATGCCGTGGAGTATCTGGCGCCGCGGGTCGTAGCCAAAATCAACGGCATCAAAACTCACGGTCGCCGGTCCTTCCGGTACATCCTGCGCATCGGGCGCGTCGTCAATTTCGCGATGCTCTTCCATCAGCCCGAACATGCGGTCCATGTCGATCATGGCCTGCTTGATCTCGCGGTAAGCCATGCCCAGGAAGTTGAGCGGGATATAGAGCTGGATCAACAAGCCGTTGACCAGCACCAGATCGCCCAGCGTCAGTTCACGCGCAACCACGCCCTGCGCGCACAAAATCATCAGCGCGGTGGCGGCCACCGCAATAATCGATGCCTGACCGACATTGAGCAGCCCCAGTGAAGCTTCGTTCCTGACCGCCATGACTTCATAGTGCTGCAGGCTGTCATCGTAACGCTGCGCTTCATAGTCTTCGTTGTTGAAGTATTTAACGGTCTCGTAATTGAGCAGACTGTCCACAGCGCGCGTGTTGGCCTTGGAATCCAGCTCGTTGGCGCGGCGGCGGATTGCCGTGCGCCATTCGGTGATGCCGATGGTAAAGGTAATGTAGACCACCACCGCAGCAAAGGTCACGGCGACAAAACGCCAATCGAACTTGGCGAATAACACGGCCGCCACCAGCGTGAACTCCAGCACCACGGGGATGATCGAAAACAGCATGAAGGACAGCAGCGTGGATATGCCGCGGGTGCCGCGCTCGATGTCGCGCGTCATGCCGCCGGTCTGGCGATCGAGATGGAAACGCAGCGACAATGCATGCAGGTGGCGAAACACGGCCAGCGCGATGCGCCGGGTTGCGCGCTGCGTCACCGGCACAAACACCACGTCGCGCAATTCGGCAAACAGCACGGTCGACAACCGCAACGCGCCATAGGCCACGAGCAGAGCCAGCGGCAGCACCAGGACGGCCTGCCTGGGGTCCAGTCCGTCGACGATGTCCTTCATCACCAACGGCACGCCGACATTGGCAAACTTGGCCGCGACCAGAAAACCCAGCGCGACGATCACCCGCCATTTGTATTCCCACAGATAGGGCAGCAGCATGGGCACCACCCGCCAGTCGCGACCTGCGGCAGCAGGTTTCGCCGCGGGGCGGTCGGCAGCGTGCGCCCGATCAGCAGTCATGATCGTCGCTCGCAGGAAATGAATTCATTTTTTATTAAAGAAATCAATAAGTTATATGGATTTTGAGATCCGCGCGAGGCTGGCAGCAATCCTGCAGGACCTAGCGGTGCCTGCAGTAGGTAAAGCTCGCAGGCCCGCTGATTATCGCACCCGGCATGACCGATCCGGCGGCCGCGTCAGCGATCAGGCAGGCGCTCCAGTTGCGCCGTCAGCGGCGAGTGATCCGACACCTTGCCCCAGCGCCTGCCATGGTGCACGCGGGCTTCGCGCACGGTGAAGCCGCGCACATAAATCCGGTCCAGCCGCAGCACCGGCAGCAGCGAGGGATAACTGCGCGCAGGTGTGCCGCGGAACAGCTCAAACACCTCATGCATGTTCAGCGGGTGCGCCAGTTCATGCGTCGCCCGGTGGCGCCAGTACCAGTCGTTGAAATCGCCGGCCACTATCAATGGCGCCTGCGCCGGAACCAGGCGTTCAATACGCCGGCGCAACTGCGCCAGCTGCCGGCCGCGTCCGCGCGCAGTCAACGCCAGATGCACGCATACGCAGTGCAGCGGTTCCAGCCAGCCGGGCACCGCGATCTCGCAATGCAACAGGCCACGCCGCTCAAAACGGTGAGACGAAACATCCTCATTGTCCCAATGCGTAATCGGATAACGCGACAGCAAGGCATTGCCATGATGGCCCGCGTCATAAATCGCGTTCCTGCCATAGGCATGGCTCTGCCACAGGCTGTCGGCCAGAAATTCGTATTGGGACTGCGCCGGCCAGTCGCGATGGCGCGCAGCATGCAACGTATGCTCGCCGACGACCTCCTGCAGAAAAACCAGATCGGGATTCAGCGCCCGCAACTCTTCGCGCAGCGCATGCAGGACAGGACGCCGCGCAAACAGCGGCGTAAAAGAAAACCCCTTGTGTATGTTGTAGGTCGCGACGCTCAACTGCCGCGTCGCGACACTCACGTCAGGCTCAGGACAAGGCAAGCATGCGATCCAGCGCGATGCGCGCGAGCTCTGCCTCGTATGCCGGAACCTTGATCTGATTGACCACTTTGCCGGCCACCAGATTTTCCAATGACCATGCCAGATGCTGAGGGTCTATGCGCTGCATGGTTGAGCACATGCATACCGTCGGCGCCATGAATTGCACCGACTTGCCCTGGGCGCTGAATTCATCCGCAATGCGGTTCACCAGATTGAGTTCGGTGCCCACCAGCCAGCGCGAACCCGGCGCACTCGCAGCTATGGTCTTGATGATGTAGTCCGTCGAGCCCACGTAGTCGGACAGCTTGCAGACCTCGAAGTTGGCTTCGGGATGGCTGATCACCATGCCGCCGGGAAACTGCTGCCGCCAGCGCAGGATATGCGGCGCCTGGAACATCTGGTGCACGGAACAGTGCCCCTTCCACAGCAGCACCTTGGCCATCTTGATCTGCTGCGGGGTCAGACCGCCCATAGGCTCATCGGGATCCCACACCAGCATTTCCGACAGCGGAATGTTCATCAGGTAACCAGTCCAGCGGCCCAGATGCTGATCGGGGAAAAACAACACTTTCTCGCGGCGCTTCAATGACCACGCAAGGATCTCGCGTGCATTGGAGGACGTGCAGACGATGCCGCCGTGTTCGCCGCAGAATGCCTTCAGGTCGGCAGCGGAGTTGATGTAGGTGACCGGCGTCACGGTTGCGTCGGGGTCCAGTACTTCCGACAGATCGCGCCATGCCCGCTCGACCTTGCTCAGGCTGGCCATATCCGCCATCGAGCAGCCCGCATTGAGATCCGGCAGGACGACTTTTTGCGAATTACGGGACAGTATGTCAGCCACCTCTGCCATGAAGTGCACGCCGCAGAACACGATGTATTCAGCATCGGTCTTCGATGCCAGCTTCGCCAATTGCAGCGAGTCACCGGTCAGGTCAGCATACTTATAGACATCGGCACGCTGGTAATGATGTCCAAGCAATACGGCGCGATCACCCAGTTTGCGGCGTGCAGCGACGATGCGCGCATCGCACGCCTCATCGGCCAGCGGTTTGAAACCTTCAAAAGCAATTGTCTGCGCTTCCATCGTCAGGCCCTTTTCCTGAACATCCCTATCCGGGAATAAATACCCAGTGGGAAAAATTCTACATTACAGTATTTTGACAGAAAAACCAGCCTGGAATTCCACCGTATTGTGGAGTCACCCGCCGCATCCCGCACTGCGCTGCGGCAATTCGCGTATGGCTTCGGCATTGCTCCAGGAAAATACCCGGTCTGCCGCCTCGCGCCATGGCAGCCAGACCCACGACAGATGTTCGCGTGGAGCCAGTACCACGTTTTGCATGGTGGACAGCGTCAATCCGAACACATGTTCCGTATTGTGGGTCACGCCCGGCGCATAACGGCCACGCCAATGCTGGTAAATCTCGTAACGGCTCTGCCGTTTCCAGTCGGTCAAGGCCGCGGCTTCGACCGCAATGCCGGTTTCCTCACCCAGTTCACGCTGCGCAGTCTGCAGCAGCGTCTCGTCGTCATCCTGGCTGCCGGTGACGGATTGCCAGAAACCCGGATGATCTGCACGCTCCAACAGCAATACCTGCAGATCGGCGGTATGCACCAGCACCAGCACCGAAACCGGGACTTTATATGTCATGGCGCCGGATACAGCGGCAGGTCGGCGGGCCCATCCGCGAAGACGATAAACACGCGCCCCTGCAACTGCCAGTAATCCGCGGTGCCGGTCAGTATTTCCTGCAACATGATGTGCATCTCGGGTGCCGCACTGGAAAATTCCGCAGCACCTTGCAACTGCAACGCCCAACCCTGGGCCTGCAGCCATGAAAGATCCTGCAGGCAGTCCGCCAGCGCATCCCAGTTGCCACCAAAAACGCCCGGAAACCGACAGGCCCGGGAAAACGCATTAAACAGACCCTGTCGTTCGCGCACACCGCGCAGATCGATCACGATCCAGGGCAGGCCCGCCCTGCGCGCCGCGTCGCGCAGCGGCACTGCATCCACCGGTGCGCGGTAGATGCCATTGACCCCTGCCGGAAAGCCGCCGGTTTTCATTCGACGATACGTTTGAAACTGCGGTAATGGTCCACCGTGTAATAAAACACGCCACCATCGCGGCAATGCGCCAGGCGCAACGGGCTGCCGTGCTGTTCCACCGGACGCTGGCGTTCACAGCCAACGACGATGCGGCGCGCACCGCGATGACTTACACCCGGCGTGGCGACCGTATATTCACTGTAGTAGCCAGACGACGCCAGTGGCAGCAGTTTTTCGTAATTGCCAAAGCGGACGCCATCGCGTGCGTAGGAATAAGGACCGCCGCGCTGGATGGCAGCCAGGGTTGCCTGCGCTTCACGCGGCAACTCCTGCAGGCGCAGATCGCGCGATTGCGAAAAATCGCCGCGCGCCAGCACCAGTGCCGACAATGTGGCGGCGACAATGACCCACGCCAGTCTCCGCACATAAGCTTGTTGCCACAGCCGTCGCATTGCCGATGGTCTCCCTGCAGCTGCGCCGCTGCGCTAATGCCGCGGCGGCTTATTCCGTCTTGGCGGTGCTGCGCAACCGGATATGCAATTCGCGCAGCTGGCGCTCGGTCACCTCGCTGGGCGCATCAACCATCAGGTCCTGGCCGCGCTGGGTTTTCGGGAACGCAATGACTTCGCGTATCGATTCCGCACCGGTCATCAGCGTCACCAGCCGGTCGAGTCCGAACGCAATGCCGCCATGTGGCGGCGCGCCGTAGGACAGCGCATCCAGCAGGAAACCGAATTTGGCGCGCGCGTCTTCCGGCGAGATACCCAGTGCGGCGAACACCTGCGACTGCACTTCGGCACGATGGATACGCACCGACCCGCCACCGATTTCCCAGCCGTTCAGAGCCACGTCATAGGCCTTGGCCTGCACCTTGCCGGGATCCGTCGCCAGCAAACCGACATGTTCGTCCTTGGGTGCGGTAAACGGATGATGCGCCGCGACCCAGCGCTTGGCTTCCTCGTCATAGTCGAAGGCCGGAAAATCCACAATCCAGCAGGGACGCCATGCCGATTCCGCATGGCCTTTTTCGTGCCCGACCTTGACCCGCAACGCACCCAGTGCATCGCAAACCACTTTCCTGCGGTCAGCGCCGAAAAAAATCAGGTCGCCGTTGGCTGCCCCGGTCCGGGAGAGAATCCCGGCCAGCACCGGCTGCGGCAGAAACTTGACGATAGGTGACTGCAGGCCTTCATCGTTGAGTTTGGTGACGTCATTAATCTTGATGTACGCCAGGCCCCTGGCGCCGTAAATCCCGACGAATGCCGTGTATGCATCGATTTCCTTGCGCGTCAGCGCCGCACCGCCGGGCACGCGCAGGGCCATCACGCAACCATCTTTCTGCGCAATCGCCTGCTTGAATACCTTGAAGTCGACCTCCGCCATCAGGTCGCTGAGATCTGTCAGCTCAAGCTTGATCCGAAGATCGGGCTTGTCCGAGCCATAACGCGCCATGGCGTCGGCATAAGTCAGCCGCGGAAATTCACCCAGGTCCACGTTGAGCACGTCCTGGAACAGATGCCGGATCAACCCTTCCATCAAATCCTGGATTTCGCGCTCACCGAGAAACGAGGTCTCGATATCGATCTGCGTAAATTCCGGCTGGCGGTCGGCGCGCAAATCCTCATCACGAAAACATTTGACAATCTGGTAGTAGCGGTCGTAGCCGGCCACCATCAGCAGCTGCTTGAACAGCTGCGGGGACTGCGGCAGCGCGTAAAAATGGCCGTCCTGCATGCGCGCAGGCACCAGGAATTCGCGCGCGCCCTCGGGCGTCGACTTGTAAAGCATCGGCGTTTCGATGTCGATGAAACCGTGATCATCAAGGTAATGGCGTATCGCGCGGCTCGCACGATGACGCAACCGCAAATTCTTCTGCATTTGCGGACGGCGCAGATCAAGAAAGCGGTACTGCAGGCGCACATTCTCCGACACCTGCTCGTCGTCCATCATGAACGGCGGCGTTTGTGACGCGTTGAGCACTTCCAGTTCGATCGCCAGCACTTCGATCTCACCGCTGACCAGGCCGGTGTTGATCGTGCCGGCAGGACGCTCACGCACCCGGCCTTCAACGCGCACGACAAATTCATTGCGCAGGCTGTCGGCGATCTTGAAGGTTTCCGCGCGGTCGGGATCGCAAACGATTTGCACCAGACCCTCGCGGTCGCGCAGGTCGATAAAAATGACGCCGCCATGGTCGCGACGACGGTGCACCCAGCCGTACAGGCTGACGGTCTGACCAAGATATTCGCGGTCGATCAGACCGCAGTAATTGCTGCGAATGTTCATAAGTTATTGATTATAAAATATTATTTTATATATTCAGCGGATGGCACTATCACGTTGCCGCCATTCGCCGGCGCCACCACACCCATCGATACGATGTATTTGAAAGCAGCGTCCACGGACATGTCCATTTCAATCACGTCCTCGCGACGCACGTAGAAATAGAATCCATTGACGGGGCTGGGTGTGGTCGGGATGAACACAGCGACATATTCTTCCGACAGACACTCGGCAACTTCAGTGGGCACATTGGTCTGGAACGCCAAGGACCACGCTTGGGGATGCGGGTAACGCACCAGCAACACTTTGCGGAATGCGTGCCCGGTGCCGGAAAACAGAGTGTCGCTGACCTGCTTGACGCTGTTGTAAATGGTATTGACGATGGGGATGCGCGCGAGAACGCCTTCCCAGAAATTCACCAGTTTCTGGCCAAGGATGTTGGCCGCCAGCACCCCGGTGAAAAATACGATCAGCACCGTGAGAATCACACCCAGCCCGGGTACATGCACGCCCAGCCAACTCTCCGTCAGCAGAGCCTGCGGCACCAATTTCAGCGACTGGTCCATGGTGCTCACCAGCAGGTTGAGCACCCACAGCGTAATCACCAGCGGCACCCAGATCAGCACGCCGGTGATGATGTATCTCTTGATTGAAGTTTTCTTGAACATGAATATGATCGTGTCGCACACCATGCGGCAGCAGTGCGCAGCCAGTGTGTATCAGCTAGATTTCAGGCGTTGCTGCCACGTACCGCCATGCTGCAGGGGTCAGGCTGAGGCCGCCCTGGCATCGCTGGCCGCCGTGGCCTTCGCATCGTCTTTCTTCGGCTTATCGTCAGACTTGGTTTCAGCCGACTTGGTTTCAGCTGACTTGGTTTCAGCCGTTTCAGCCGACTTAGTTTCAGCTGACTTGTTTTCAGCCGGTTTGGCCGAATTCGGCTTGGCACTACCATTGTTTTTGAAATCCGTTGCATACCAGCCACTGCCCTTGAGCTGGAAACCCGCGGCAGTGACCATCTTGCTCAATGTGCTCTTGCCACACTCCGGACAATCGGTAAGCCGCTTATCGCTGATGCGTTGCAGAAATTCCTTCTGAAACCCGCACGCCCCGCATCGGTATTCGTAAATTGGCATGGCGCACCCTGAAAATGCTTGAAATTGTTAAAAAAGTATTATACCTGAAGCGCTTACGACCACTTGGCTCCGTCCGGCACCGCCCGCTACGCTGCCGGTTTCCGGCGTCGCATCCCGGCAGCCCCAGCATAACCTCAGGGCAAGTTTGTATCTCCCTTATAATCAATAACTTGCTGACAGGCGCCACTCACCCCGGCCAGGTGTTACGCCGCCACAACCACCGGAAACCATATTCATCATGCAAAGCAAGGCTCCCCGCAGCCACGCCTTAGTTGAACGAGCACGCAGCCTTGGGCCGGCACCGACCGCCGTCGTTTATCCCTGCAGCGGACCCGCACTTTCTGGCGCACTGGAAGCCGCAGCAGCCGGATTGATTGCGCCGGTACTGGTCGGTCCGCGCGCGCAGATTGAAACCATCGCCAGCCGGGAAAATCTCGATCTCTCCGCCTGCACCTTGCATGACGTGGAAAACGCACACGACAGCGCCCGCTTTGCTGCGGAATTGGCCCGCGACAACAAGGTGGTGTTGCTGATGAAAGGCAGCCTGCATACCGACGAACTGATGAGCGTGTTGATATCACGCGACGCGGGCTTGCGCACCGACCGGCGAATCAGCCATGTCTTCGTGATGGATGTGCCTACCCATGATCGACTGCTGCTGGTCACCGATGCGGCTGTCAACATTGCCCCCAACCTCGAAACCAAGCGCCACATTACGCAGAATGCGATCGACGTCGCTCACGCTCTGGGCATAACACTGCCTCGGGCCGCTGTGCTCTCCGCGGTGGAAACGGTCAATCCGGCAATCCCTTCCAGCGTGCATGCCGCAGCACTGCGTGACATGGCAAAAGCCGGCGACATCACAGGCGGCATCGTTGATGGCCCCTTCGCCTTCGACAATGCCATCTCCGCCGCTGCAGCACGCATCAAAGGCATTAAATCCCCGGTCAGCGGCAACGCCGATATCCTTGTCATGCCTGCGCTGGAAGCCGGGAATATTTTCTACAAATCGCTGGTCTACCTGAGTCAGGCCGTTGCAGCGGGGGTGGTCATCGGCGCCAAGGTACCCGTGATCCTGACCAGCCGTGCCGACTCGGTGCATAGCCGGATTGCGTCTGCTGCAGTAGCCAGCCTGGTTGCGCGCTCACGGCAAACACGCGACTGAACCGCCACCTGCCGCCTCGTCAAATCCGTTGCATTTGCTGCGCAGACGCACAACAAAAAACCCGGCAGATGCAGTCATTGCCGGGTTTCTGTTTGCCAACTCAATGCAACACTGCCCTAAAAGGGAATATCGTCATCCATGTCGTCAAAACTGCCGCCGCTTTTTTTAGCAGGCGCCTTGCTGCCGCCAGCTGCAGCCGCAGGACGCGCACCGCCGCCGCCTTCTGTGCCGCCTCGCCCACCCAGCAACTGCATGCGATCGGCAACGATCTCGGTCGAATATTTATCCTGACCATCCTTGTCCTGCCACTTGCGGGTACGTATGCGGCCTTCCACATATACCGGTGAACCCTTTTTCAGGTATTCCCCGGCAATTTCAGCAAGGCGCCCGAAAAACGAAATGCGGTGCCATTCGGTATGCTCCTGCTTGTCGCCACTTTTGTCTTTCCAGTTCTCGGTAGTCGCAATGCGGATATTGGTCACCGCATCCCCGCTCGGCAGGTAGCGCGTTTCCGGATCAGCACCCAGATTGCCGATCAAAATCACCTTGTTAACCGATGCCATGTCAGGTTTTCCTTTTACTTTAAAGCTTGAACATTTCCATCAACGCGCCGCTGCTTCAGGGCGTTTACGTGCGTGCAACCGGCAATGCGGGAACCCGCAATCCGTAGGCGAGTATAAGCCAGAACGCCAGCGACACGACATCAGGCACGATTACACCAGCAGCACCCCAGAGCTGGTAGTGAAATGCGCCTGCTGCTGCGCCGAGAAGGTTACCGATAGCCATGTCTGCCCGTGTCAGGTTGCCGCCCTTGAACTGTTCCGCGTAAATCGTTAACACCGGCCGCATCACGAACTTGCCGAGCAGGCGTAACCTGAAAATGCTTGGCAAAGCGATGCTGGCCCGCAACTCCAGCAGGATCATTTTGCTGCGGGACGACATTGACTAAACGGGGACGAGTTGCACTGCCGGCTGACGGGCCGAAAAGCCGGAGTTGGGTGCGTCGGTTTAAGAGCGTATATTAGCAGGTTAACCTTTACGGCCCGATGTCCGGGGTTCGACATGACTGCGCGTTCTGCACCACCCAAACTCGTTGCACTGCCAACAAAATTGCCGCAGCGCAATCTGCCGGTTCCACCCGAGAGCTCCGGACAAATCCGTGTGCGCGGTGCACGCACCCACAACCTGAAAAACATCAGCCTCGACCTGCCGCGCAACCGGCTGGTCGTGATTACCGGTCTTTCCGGCTCGGGAAAATCATCGTTGGCCTTCGATACGCTCTATGCCGAAGGTCAGCGTCGTTACGTCGAGTCATTGTCGGCGTATGCACGCCAGTTTCTGCAGTTGATGGAAAAACCCGACGTCGATCTGATTGAGGGGCTGTCGCCTGCCATCGCCATCGAGCAGAAGGCATCCAGCCACAACCCCCGCTCCACCGTGGGCACTGTCACTGAGATCCATGACTATCTGCGGCTGCTCTATGCCCGCATCGGTGAGCCACATTGCCCGGAACATGGCACCGTGCTCGCTGCCCAGTCGGTCGCGCAGATGGTCGACCATGTGATGGAACAAAGCGAAGATACGCGGCTGATGATCCTGGCGCCGGTGGTCAATGACCGCAAAGGGGAGCAGTCCGCCCTGATTGACGAGTTGCGTGCGCAGGGTTTTGTCCGGGTCCGGATTGACGGCACAGTGCATGACATCGATGCAGTACCCGCCCTCAAGAAAAACGTCAAACACACCGTTGACGTGGTGGTGGACCGCATCAAGGTACGGCCGGAAATACGGCAACGGCTCGCCGAATCATTCGAGACGGCGCTGCATCACGCGGACGGCCGTGCACTGGCCGTGGACATGGACAGCGGACATGAGCACGCATTTTCCGCGCGACTCGCCTGCCCCACTTGCGGTTTTGCGTCGCCGGAACTGGAACCGCGGCTGTTCTCATTCAACAATCCGGCCGGCGCCTGTCCGCGCTGCGACGGACTCGGCAACATCAACTTTTTTGATCCGAAACGGATAGCGGCATTCCCGGAATTGTCACTCGCCTCCGGCGCCATCAAGGGCTGGGACCGCCGCAACCAGTTTTATTTCCAGATGCTGCAAAGCCTGGCCGCACACTACGAATTTGATATCGAAACACCGTTCGGCGAACTGCCGGAAACAGCCCGCAATGCCGTGCTTTTCGGTTCGGGCAAAACCCAGATCGAATTCACCTATGCCGGTGAGCGTGGAAAATCCTATGTCCGCGAGCATGCTTTCGAAGGTGTCATTCCCAACCTGGAGCGGCGGCACCGCGAAACCGACTCTCCGGTGGTACGCGAGGAACTCGCCAAATATCTGAATACGCAACAATGTCCGGATTGCCAGGGTACGCGCCTGCGCCAAGAAGCCCGGCATGTGCTGGTCGCAGACAAGCCGATCTATGCCCTCTCGGCACTGCAATTGGGCGAAGCCATGCGCTTTTTTGAGAACCTGGAACTGGCCGGCGCAAAACGCACCATCGCCGAAAAGATCGCTGGCGAAATCCGCAACCGCCTGCGTTTCCTGGTTGATGTCGGTCTGGACTATCTGTCGCTTGATCGTTCTGCCGACACGCTTTCCGGCGGTGAAGCACAGCGCATACGGCTGGCCAGCCAGATCGGCTCCGGACTGACGGGCGTCATGTATGTGCTCGACGAGCCATCGATCGGCCTGCATCAGCGGGACAACACGCGTTTGCTCGACATGCTGAAGCGGCTGCGTGACATCGGCAACTCGGTCATCGTCGTCGAACATGACCACGATGCGATCATGAGCGCGGATCACGTGGTGGACATGGGCCTGGGTGCCGGCGAACATGGTGGCAGCGTCATCGCCGAAGGCACGCCCGCCGACATTACATCGCACAGCGAATCGCTGACCGGGCAATATCTGTCCGGACGACGGTGCATCGACGTGCCGGCATTGCGCCACAAGATCAACCCGCAGCGGCAACTGGTGATCAGTGGCGCCCACGGCAATAACCTGAAGAACGTCACCGTCGGCATCCCGGTGGGACTCTTCACCTGCATCACCGGTGTGTCGGGATCCGGGAAATCCACGCTGGTCAATGACACGCTGTACCAGGCGGTGGCACGGGATCTCTACGGCAGCAATCTCGAACCCGCACCATGCACGGCCATCGAGGGCATTGAATTTTTTGACAAGGTGGTCAACGTCGACCAGAGTCCCATCGGACGCACACCGCGCTCCAATCCTGCAACTTATACAGGGCTGTTCACTCCCATCCGCGAGTTATTCGCCGGCGTGCCGGAAGCACGCGCACGCGGTTACGGCGCCGGACGTTTTTCATTCAACGTCAAGGGCGGCCGCTGTGAATCCTGTCAGGGTGATGGTGTGCTGAAAGTTGAAATGCACTTCCTGCCGGACATCTACGTGCCCTGCGACATCTGCCACGGGCGCCGCTATAACCGCGAGACGCTGGATATCCGCTACAAGGGCAAGACCATCCATGATGTGCTGGCGATGAACGTCGAGCAGGCCGTGGAGTTTTTCAGTCCCGTGCCGGCCGTCGCCCGCAAGCTGCAGACGCTGATGGATGTCGGACTGGGCTATATCACGCTGGGCCAGAGTGCGACCACGTTGTCGGGCGGCGAAGCTCAACGCGTCAAACTCGCGCTGGAACTGTCCAAGCGTGATACCGGGCGCACCTTGTACATACTGGATGAACCCACTACCGGCCTGCACTTCCATGACATCGACCTGCTGCTGCGGGTGCTGCATCGTTTGCGCGACCACGGCAATACCATCGTAGTCATCGAGCACAATCTGGATGTGATCAAAACAGCAGACTGGGTCATCGATCTCGGTCCCGAGGGCGGCGGCGGGGGCGGCCACATCATCGCCGAAGGTCCGCCGGAAATCATTGCGGCCAGCGAACACAGCCACACCGGCACTTACCTCAAACCCGTGCTGTCATGAAGCCGGAACAGGCCCGCGAACTGTTGCAGGGAAGTTTTACTGCTGCGCTCGCGGCTGCCGATCCGCTAAAAATTGTTCCCGGACACCTGCCCCAGCCACCCAAGGGTCGCACCCTGGTGGTGGGCGCCGGCAAGGCGGCGGCCTCCATGGCGCTCGCCGTGGAGCAGTCCTGGCCGGCAGATGCCCCGCTCGACGGCCTGGTCATCACGCGTTACCAGCATGGCCTGCTGACCAACCGCATCACAGTTGTCGAAGCGGGACATCCGGTACCCGATGCCGCCGGCGAGCAGGGCACAGCCGAGATACTCAAACGCGTCAAAACACTGACGTCTCAGGATCTGCTGCTGGTGCTGGTCTCCGGCGGCGGCTCCAGCCTGCTGTCTCTGCCAGTCGCGGGCATATCGATGGCCGACATGAAACAGCTGACCTCACAATTGCTGAGATCCGGCGCTCCGATACAAGCCATGAACACCGTGCGCAAACATCTGTCGGCCATCCAGGGCGGTCGACTGGCTGCGGCCTCTCGTGCCCCGGTGCTGGCGCTGGTGGTCTCGGATGTCACCGGCGACGATGTTACACATATCGCATCCGGCCCCTGCGCTCCCGATCCCACCACCTATCAGGACGCGCTGGACATACTGGAACGTTATGCCGTCCAGCCACCGCCAGCCATCGCGGCACACCTCATGCGCGGGAAAAACGGTGAAATCGCGGAAACGCCCAAACCCGGTGATCGTGTTTTTGCCAAAACGGAAAACCGGGTAATCGCAACCGCCCGGCAGTCGTTACAGGCCGCAGCCGATTATTTCCGCAACCAGGGTATTACGCCGGCAATACTCGGGGATTCTGTGACTGGAGAGGCGCGCGAGGTCGGAAAAGTATACGGCGCCCTCACCCGGGAAATACGCACGCATGGTGCGCCTTGGACTGCACCTGTGGCGTTGATTTCAGGTGGCGAGTGCACAGTCACGATACGTGGCCAGGGGCGCGGCGGCCGCTGCGCGGAGTTTCTGCTCTCGCTCGCTGTCGATCTCGGAGGTGCCAAGGATATTTATGCGCTGGCCTGCGACACCGACGGCATCGATGGCTCCGAGGACAATGCCGGCGCCCTGCTGACACCGGATGCCCTGCAGCGCGCTATGCGCAAACAACTCAACGCAACAACATTACTCGACCAAAATGACGCCTACCGTTTTTTTGAAGCCACCGGAGACTTGCTGGTGACCGGCCCGACGCGTACCAACGTCAATGATTACCGCGTAATACTGATCATTTGAGCTGAGCCGGAAGACAACATATAACTTGTTGATTGTAAACATTTATTTATAATGCTCTGACGCTTCCTCCAACAAAAAACCGGGCATAGCCCGGTTTTTTTATCCGCTTCCTGCACCGTAGATCAGCTTGCGCTTTCCGCTTTCGCCTCGGCAGGGGTTTCCGGACGGTCCATCAGTTCGACATAGGCCATGGGGGCATTGTCACCCTTGCGGAAACCGAACTTCAGGATACGCAGATATCCGCCGTTGCGTTTGGCAAAGCGCGGACCCAGCAATTCAAACAGCTTGACCACGTTTTCGCGGTCGCGCAGACGATCAAACGCCAGACGACGGTTGGCCAGTGTCGGCTTCTTGCCCAGCGTAATGATCGGTTCCACCACGCGCCGCAATTCCTTGGCCTTGGGCAACGTGGTTTTGATCGCCTCATGGCGCAACAGGGAGTTTGCCATGTTGCGCAGCATCGCCAGGCGATGGCTGCTGGTGCGATTGAGTTTTCTTAACCCGTGACGATGACGCATGATGCCCTCTTAAACTTTTTCAAGGCCGGCAGGCGGCCAGTTTTCCAGCTTCATCCCCAGCGTAAGTCCGCGGGATGCCAGCACTTCCTTGATTTCATTCAGCGACTTGCGGCCGAGATTCGGTGTCTTCAGCAGTTCGTTTTCGGTACGCTGAATCAAATCACCGATGTAATAGATGTTCTCAGCTTTAAGGCAATTGGCCGAACGGACCGTCAGCTCCAGGTCATCAACCGGGCGCAGCAGTACCGGATCAATTTGCGTGGCCTTCTTGTCTTCGATCAGGGCAGGGGTGCCTTTGAGGTCGGCAAATACCGACAACTGCTCAACCAGCACGCGTGCCGCATAGCGCACGGCTTCTTCCGGATCGATCGCACCATTGGTTTCAATGTCGATGACCAGTTTGTCGAGGTCGGTGCGCTGCTCCACGCGCGCGGACTCCACGGCGTAACTGACGCGACGCACCGGGCCATAAGAAGCATCCAGCATCAATCCGCCCACGCTGCGCGTATCGTCTTCACCACGGCGCGTCACCGCTGCCACGTAGCCACGGCCCTTTTCGATCTGGATCTGCATGTCGACCTTGCCGTCCGCAGTCAGGTGTGCGATGACATGCTCAGGGTTGATGATTTCAACGTCGTGCATCGGCTCGATGTCTGCAGCCGTGACCACACCCTCACCCGACTTCTTCAGGATCAGTATGGCCTCGTCGCGATTATGCAGACGCAGCACGATGCCTTTCAGATTGAGCAGTATGTCGACCACGTCCTCCTGGACGCCATCGATCGTGGAATATTCGTGCAACACGCCGGCGATCTTGACTTCCGTCGCCGCGTAGCCGGGCATCGAGGACAACAGCGTGCGCCGCAATGCATTGCCGAGCGTATGGCCATAACCACGCTCGAACGGCTCCATGGTGACCTTGGCATGGAACGGGGACACACCTTGCACATCGATGATCCGAGGCTTGAGGAAGGCGCTGCTTGACATGACGGGTCTACCTCTCGGAAATTATTTCGAGTAAAGCTCGACGATGAGCGACTCGTTAATGGTGGAAGGCAATTCGGAACGTTGCGGATGTGCCTTGAAAGTGCCTTTCAGCGCTTTCGAGTCAACCTCAATCCATTCCGGGAAGCCCCTGGACTCCGCTGCTTCAGCCGCACCCTTGATGCGCAGTTGGGCCTTGGCCGGTTGCGCCACTTCGACCACATCGCCGGGCCGGCATTGGTACGAGGGAATGTTCACGCGTTTGCCGTTGACCAGTATGCCATTGTGGCGAACTATCTGGCGTGACTCGGTGCGCGACGCGCCAAAACCCATGCGATAAACAACACTGTCGAGCCTGCATTCCAGTCTCTGCAGCAACGCCTCACCGGTGACACCCTTGCTTCGCGCCGCGTCCTTGTAGGTCTTGCGGAACTGCCGCTCAAGGATGCCGTAGATACGGCGCACTTTCTGCTTCTGGCGCAACTGCACGCCATAACCCGACAAACGGCTGGTTTTCTGACCGTGCTGTCCGGGTGGATAATTGCGGCGCTCAATAGCGCACTTATCAGTGAAACACTTCTCCCCCTTGAGGAAGAGTTTTTCACCTTCACGACGGCACTGCCGGCATTTTGGATCGAGATTCCTGGCCACTGTGGGATCTCCTTAAATTCGACGTTTCTTCGGCGGACGGCAACCGTTATGCGGCACGGGCGTCACATCGGAGATGCTGGTGATCTTGAAACCTACGGCGTTCAGTGCACGTACCGCGGACTCGCGTCCCGGCCCCGGCCCCTTGATCAGGACTTCGATGTTTTTCACACCGCACTCCTGCGCCAAACGGCCGGCTTTTTCTGCTGCGATCTGGGCAGCAAAGGGCGTCGACTTGCGCGAGCCCTTGAATCCGTTGCTGCCGGAAGTAGCCCAGGCCAGAGCATTGCCCTGACGATCGGTGATGGTAACAATGGTATTGTTGAATGACGCATGCACGTGCGCCACGCCTTCGGCCACGTTCTTCTTGACCTTCTTGCGTACCCTGGTGTTTGCTTTAGCCATAAATAGTCACTCTCTGTTACGGTTACGCAGATGTCGGTCGCTGAATTTTCACTGCTGCCTTGCGCGGTCCCTTGCGCGTACGCGCATTGGTGCGCGTGCGCTGTCCGCGCATGGGTAATCCGGCACGATGACGCTTGCCGCGCCAGGTACCAAGATCCATCAACCGCTTGATGTTCATGGAAATTTCACGCCGCAAATCGCCTTCGGTCGTGAATTTCGCCACCTGCTCACGCAACTTGTCCATATCCGTATCGGACAAGTCCTTGATTTTGGCTGCGGTATTGATTCCGGCCGCTACGCAGATTGCGCGCGAGCGACCACGGCCTATGCCGTAGATTGCCGTCAGCGCGATTTCAGCGTGCTGATGATTTGGTATGTTGACGCCACCTATGCGGGCCATAGCCTCACCCCACCAATGGAAAACTAAACATTATAACTTCTGACAGGTTCATATTCAATGAACCGTCAACCCTGGCGCTGCTTGTGGCGCGGATCCGTGCAGATCACCCGAACCACGCCGTTACGCTTCACAACCTTGCAGTTGCGGCACATGCGCTTAACTGATGCCAATACTTTCATGTTGCACCTCTTTCGCTCGCAGCCTGTTTCGCCCGGAAAACTATCCTGCCCCTGCTCAAATCATAGGGCGTTAATTCCAGTGTTACCTTGTCCCCGGGCAGAATGCGTATGTAATGCATGCGCATTTTCCCGAGATATAGCCAAGAACAACATGGCCATTTTCCAACTTCACCCGAAAGGTTGCATTCGGAAGGTTTTCAACGACTTCCCCCTGCATCTCTATGGTGTCCTCTTTCGCCATTACCGCGTCGGGAACACGCCGCCTTTAAAGTTCGCTTTCTTCAGCAGACTTTCATATTGATGCGACATGACATAAGCCTGCACCTGCGCCATGAAATCGAGTGTAACCACCACGATAATCAGCAGCGAGGTTCCGCCAAAATAAAACGGCACATTCTTCCAGACGATCAGCAGCTCCGGCACCAGGCAGACCAGCGTGACGTAAAGTGCACCGGCCAGTGTCAACCGCATGGTCACTTTCTCGATATAACGCGCAGTCTGGTCACCCGGACGTATCCCCGGCACAAATGCGCCGCTCTTCTTCAGGTTATCCGCCGTTTCTTTCGGGTTGAACACCAGAGCCGTGTAAAAGAAACAGAAAAAGATGATCGCCGCAGCATAAAACAAGGTGTATATCGGCTGCCCCGGATGCAGCACGGCAGCGACATTTTTCAGCCAGCCCATGCCTTCACTCTCACCCAGCCAACCGGCAATAGTACCGGGAAACAGAATGATGCTCGAAGCAAAAATCGGCGGGATTACGCCCGACATGTTCAGTTTCAACGGCAAGTGCGAAGACTGGCCACCGTAGATTTTCCGGCCAACCTGCCGCTTTGCATAATTCACCAGTATCTTGCGCTGGCCTTTTTCGACAAAACAGACAAATGCCGTTACTGCAAGCACCAGCACAAAAATGAACAATACAAACGGAATCGAGAAAGCTCCGGTTCTCGCCAGTTCCAATGTGCCGCCCACAGCCTGCGGAAACCCTGCCGCAATGCCGGCAAAAATAATCAGGGATATACCGTTACCGATGCCCCGCTCGGTAATTTGCTCGCCCAACCACATCAAGAACATGGTGCCGGTTACCAGCGTCACCATCGCCGTCATGCGGAACATCAAACCCGGATCAATCGCAACCTTCTGCTGCTCAAATGCAATCGCAATCGCCAGACCTTGAACTATTGCAAGTGCGGCAGTCCCGTAGCGGGTGTATTGCGTAATCTTCCTGCGACCGGATTCGCCTTCTTTTTTCAAGGCTTCCAGGGTAGGTGATACCACGGTCATCAACTGCATGATGATCGACGCCGAAATATACGGCATGATGCCCAGCGTAAATATCGAGAACCGCGACAAGGCGCCACCTGAAAACATGTTGAACATGTCAAGGATGCCGCCCCGCTGAGACCGAAACAATTCGGCGAGCTGAGCCTGGTCTATTCCCGGCACCGGTATGTAAGACCCGATGCGAAATACGATCAGCGCGCCCAGCAGGAACAGCAGGCGACGTTTCAGATCACCAAACTTTCCAGCACCCGACATTGCACCGGCAACGGCCAAAACTTAGCTCCCGGCCTTTTCGGTGGTCGATGGCTGCTCTACGCTGCCACCCGCACGTTCAATCGCCTCGCGCGCACCCTTGCTGGCCAACACGCCCTTGAGCGCTATCTTGCGCTTGAGCTCGCCGGCAAGAATCACTTTGGCGCGTGCAGCCAGTTGCGGAACTGCGCCAGCCTGCTTTAATGCATCGAGATCAATAGTGTCCAGCTTCATCTTCTGCAAGGTATCCAGGCGAACTTCAGCGGTTTTCCCCGCTGACAGCGACTGGAAGCCGCGCTTGGGCAAACGACGATGCAATGGCATCTGTCCGCCCTCGAAACCCACTTTGTGATAGCCGCCGGACCGTGCTTTCTGACCTTTGTGACCGCGTCCCGCGGTCTTGCCTGAGCCACAACCTATGCCGCGACCTACGCGCTTCTTATTGCGCTTGGATCCTGCGGCCGGCTTGATTTTGTTCAGTTCCATTTATCCCTCGCAACGAACGAGATATGACACTTTTTTGATCATCCCGCGAACTTCGGGTGTGTCAACGAGTTCCACCGTATGGCGTATGCGACGCAGGCCCAAACCCCGCACAGACGCCCGATGCTCAGGACGCGTGCCGATCAGGCTGCGCATCTGCGTTACTTTGATGGTCTTGTTTTGCGCCTTGGCCATGACTTATCCCTGTATCTCTTCCACTGATTTGCCGCGCTTGGCGGCAATCTCGGCGGGTGTATTCATTTCGGTCAATCCATTGATCGTTGCGCGAACGATATTGTACGGATTGGTTGAGCCGATGCACTTGGCCAGAATGTTTGCAACACCCATTACTTCCAGCACCGCTCGCACTGGTCCGCCAGCAATGATTCCCGTGCCCTCTGATGCCGGTTGCATGTAAACCTTGGAGGCGCCATGACGCCCCATGACGGCGTGTTGCAGAGTACCGTTCTTGAGTTGAACCTTGACCATTTTCTTCCGCGCTTCTTCCATGGCTTTCTGCACGGCTACCGGCACTTCCCGGGACTTGCCTTTGCCCATGCCAATGCTGCCATCACCGTCGCCAACAACCGTCAATGCGGCAAAGCCAAGTACACGGCCGCCTTTGACCACCTTGGTTACCCGGTTGATCGCGATCATCTTCTCGCGCAAACCGTCGCCACGCTCTTCCCCGGTCTGCATTCTTGAGGCCTGCATTTTTGCCATGTGTCGCTCCGTTAGAACTTCAGTCCGGCTTCGCGCGCTGCATCTGCCAGCGCCTTAACCCGACCATGATATTTGTAGCCGGAGCGGTCAAACGCGACCTTCTCCACGCCGGCCTGCTTTGCCCGCTCCGCGATACGCTTGCCGATTGCGGCTGCCGCAGTGGCACTTCCACCCTTCGGCAGCGCAGCACGAACCTCTTTCTCGGAAGTTGATGCACTGGCAAGCACTTTTGAGCCGTTGGCATCAATAACCTGAGCATAGATATGGCCATTGGAACGGTAAACGGTGAGCCGCACCGCTTTAAGTTCGGCTATCTTTGCCCTGGCACTACGTGCGCGCCGGAGACGCGCCTGCTTTTTATCAAACATGATCTGTCCGCCTACTTCTTCTTCGTTTCTTTGAGCACAATTTTCTCATCGGCATAACGCACACCCTTGCCCTTGTAAGGCTCGGGGGGGCGGTAATTTCGCACGTCAGCAGCCACTTGCCCCACCAGCTGCCTGTCTGTGCCTTTGATGATGATTTCCGTCTGCGTCGGGGTTTCGGCCTTGACGCCTTGCGGCAACTGATGCACCACCGGGTGCGAAAAGCCCAGCGTCAGATTGAGCTTGTCACCCTGCACCTGCGCGCGGTAACCCACGCCGACCAGATTGAGCTTTTTCTCGAAACCGCGGCTCACGCCATGAACCATGTTGGCAATAAGCGCACGCAGGGTGCCACTGATGGCATTGGCCTGTCGCGATTCGTCGTTAACCTTGATTTCAAGGCGATTTTCGATTTTCTCAACCTTTACGTTAGACGTAATGCTTTGTGCCAGCGTACCCAGCGGACCTTTTACTGATATCTGGTCAGCCGTAATGATCACTTCAACTTTTTCCGGCAACTCGACCGGACTTTTTCCGACTCTGGACATCGTTTGCCTCCGTTACGCTACGATGCAGAGAACTTCCCCGCCAATGCCCATGCCTCGCGCTTTACGATCAGTCATCACCCCTTTGGAGGTGGAAACGATAGCAACGCCAAGGCCGTTCATTACCCGGGGTATGTCACGGCTGGGTTTATAAATACGCAAGCCGGGACGGCTCACGCGCTCTATTTTTTCAATTACCGGGCGACCGGCGTAATACTTGAGATTCACCTCAAGCTCCGGCTTCGAGGTTTCGCCGCGCACAGCGAAATCCTCGATGTAACCCTCGTCCTTCAATACCTTGGCGATCGCTGCCTTGAGCGTGCTCGAAGGCATTGATACAAATTCTTTTTCCGCCTGCTGCGCATTCCGAATGCGCGTCAACATATCGGAAACCGGATCATTCATGCTCATGCAAAATTCTCCTGCTGCCTGTCTTACCAGCTAGCCTTGATTACGCCCGGGATTTCACCGCGCATAGCGATTTCACGAAGTTTTCCCCGAGCCAGCCCAAACTTGCGATAAACACCACGTGGCCGTCCGGTGAGCGCACAACGATTGCGCAACCGTACCGGGCTCGCGTTCCGCGGCAGCTTCTGGAATTTCAGGCGCGCCTCATAACGATCTTCCGGTGACAGTTTCTGATCGTCGATGAGTCCCTGCAATTCCGCGCGCTTGGCCGCAAATTTCTTGACGGTCTTGCGACGCTTCTGATCACGGTTTATCAGTGCAAGCTTAGACATAAGATTCCTCAGTTGCGGAAAGGAAATTTAAAAGCTGAAAGCAACGCCCGCGCCTCTTCGTCAGATTTGGCAGTCGTTGTGATCGTAATGTTCATGCCTCGCAGGGCATCGATCTTGTCATACTCAATCTCGGGAAAAATGATCTGCTCTTTGATGCCCATGTTGTAATTGCCACGGCCATCAAAACTGCGCCCGGAAATGCCGCGAAAATCGCGAATACGCGGCATTGCAACACTAACGAGTCTGTCGAGAAACTCATACATACGGGCACCGCGCAGGGTAACTTTGCAGCCCACCGGGTAATCTTCCCGGATTTTGAAATTTGCAATTGCCTTGCGCGACTTGGTCACGAGCGGCTTCTGACCGGCAATCTTGGTCATGTCGCCGACTGCGTTATCCATGATTTTCTTGTCTGCTACCGCTTCGCCCACGCCCATATTGAGGACAATCTTCTCGATCTTGGGCACCTGCATCGGGCTTTTGTAGCCGAACTTCTGGGTCAGTTCCTTGGAAACCGTTTCTTTGAAATAAACGCCCAGGCGGGCCGGCATAGTCGGACGGCCGGGCTTGCCCTGCTTGGGTGCTGCAGATGCGGCCGCCGCTTTCGAAGCCTTCTCCGGCTTTTTGGTTGACGGCTCTTTCACGGCCTTAGCCTCTTTCACGGACTTAGCCTCTTTTGCCGGCTTGCCCTTCTTGGTGTCTTTGGCTGCGCTCATACGTCTACCACTTCACCGTTGGACTTGTAGAACCGAACGCGGCGCCCGTCCTCCAACTGCCGGATACCAATACGATCAGCCTTTTTGGTAACGGGGTTGAACAGTGCCACATTCGAAATATGTATAGGCATCTCTTTATCGATAATGCCGCCGGTCATACCTTTTGCCGGATTCGGACGCTGATGTTTCTTGACGCGATTGGCGCCATCGACAAGCAGGTGTTCAGCGTCAACGATCAACCTTACGGTGCCGCGCTTGCCGCGATCACGGCCGGTAAGCACAACAACATCATCGCCTTTCTTTATCTTGCGCATATGCGTAAATCCTTTACAACACTTCCGGAGCAAGGGACACAATCTTCATGAAACGCTCGGTTCGCAACTCACGGGTCACCGGCCCGAAAATGCGGGTACCGATAGGCTCCAGTTTTTGATTGAGCAACACCGCAGCGTTCCCGTCGAATTTCAGCAACGAACCGTCGCTACGGCGCACGCCTTTTGCCGTACGCACAACCACGGCGTTGTAGACCTCACCTTTTTTAACCCGGCCACGCGGCGCGGCTTCCTTGATGCTGACCTTGATGACGTCGCCAATACCTGCGTAGCGACGCTTTGAGCCGCCAAGCACCTTGATGCACATGACTGCACGCGCACCAGTGTTGTCAGCAACATCCAGTATGGATTGCATCTGAATCATTTTTGTTCCTGCTTATCTTTTCTCCAACTTGATCCACCATACTCGGGAAGATCAGTCTTGGAGCCCGTTCGGGCATTGTCACCGCCTCAACTGTCAGGCGGAAATGAAGCTAACTATTGTATTACATCAACTTCTGTCACGCAATAAAAAACTACACGCCCCGCGTCTTTTCGACGAGCCTGATGACACGCCAGGCCTTGGTCTTGGCCAGCGGACGGCATTCTTCAATGATTACCGTGTCGCCTTCCTTGTACTCATCGTTGGCGTCATGCGCATGATATTTCTTGGAGCTTTTAACGATCTTGCCCAGCAGAGGATGTTTTACCCGCCGCTCTATGAGTACCGTGACGGTCTTGTCCATTTTGTCGCTGACAACACGGCCAGTCAGTGTACGTTTGTTTGCTTCCGGTTTGTTTGTTTCAGTCATATAGCGCCCTGCCCGGTTATGCCTGCATGCCCAGCACCGTGCGCACGCGCGCGATATCGCGACGAACCTTACGCAGTTGACTGGTGTTCGATAGTTGCTGCGTCGCTTTTTGCATGCGCAAGGAAAACTGTGCCTTGAGCAACGACTCGAGTTCCTTGCGCAACTCGTCAGCGCTTTTTGATTTCAATTCGCTCGCCTTCATGTCTATCCTCCAACCAGGCGGTGAACAAACGTCGTCGCAATCGGCAACTTTGCCGCGGCAAGTCGGAAGGCTTCCTTGGCAATTACTTCGTTCACGCCGTCCATTTCATACAAAACCTTGCCCGGCTGTATCTCGGCAACCCAGTATTCGGGATTGCCTTTGCCGTTGCCCATGCGCACCTCTGCAGGTTTCCGCGAAATCGGCTTGTCCGGGAAAATACGAATCCAGATACGTCCGCCCCGCTTGATATGGCGAGTCATTGCGCGACGAGCGGCCTCAATCTGGCGAGCCGTGAGGCGACCGCGCCCGATAGCCTTTAGACCATATGCGCCGAAGCTCACCTTGTTGCCGCGAGTTGCAACGCCAGTGTTCCGGCCCTTTTGCTCCTTGCGGTATTTACGCCTGGCTGGCTGTAGCACGTTTTGCTCCTGTTTTTGCAGTTGTCCGTCTCGGTTTTCGCGCCGGAGCGGGTTCTTCAGCTGGCGCCGCCGCCGGGGCAAGCGCGGGCTGGTCATTCTTGCCGATTACTTCGCCTTTAAACACCCAAACCTTGACGCCGATGATGCCGTAGCTGGTCTTGGCTTCCGAAAATCCATAGTCGATGTCGGCGCGCAAGGTATGCAGCGGCACGCGGCCTTCACGATACCACTCGGTGCGCGCAATCTCAGCGCCATTCAATCGTCCGGCACTCATAATCTTGATGCCCTGTGCACCCAGGCGCATGGCGTTGGTAATGGCTCGTTTCATCGCGCGCCGGAACATGATCCGTTTCTGCAACTGCTGACAGATCGAATCCGAAATCAGCTGTGCATCAAGCTCCGGCTTGCGCACTTCCTCGATATTGACGTGCACCGGCACCCCAAGCATCTTCTGCAGGTCGCTCTTCAGACGCTCAATATCCTCGCCCTTCTTGCCAATCACCATGCCCGGACGAGCACTGAACACCGTTATGCGCGCATTTTTTGCCGGACGCTCGATGACCACGCGAGAAACTGCTGCCTGTGACAGTCGCTTCTTCAGATAGTCGCGAACCTTGATGTCTTCCAGGAGCATGCCGGGGAAGTTCTTGTTGTTTGCATACCAGCGCGAAGCCCAATTGCGGTTGAATGCAAGTCGAAATCCAATCGGATGAATTTTCTGGCCCATATTTACTTCCTTCCGTCACCGACCGTGACAAAAACATGGCACGTTGGTTTCAAAATACGTACGCCCCGCCCTTTGGCGCGCGATGAAAAACGTTTCATCACAGGACCTTTTTCAACGAGGATGCGAGTGATTTTGAGTTCATCAATGTCTGCGCCATCGTTATGTTCGGCATTGGCAATTGCCGATTCCAGCACTTTACGTATGATCACTGCGCCTTTTTTTGGCGAAAAGCCCAGAATGTTCAGCGCATTTTCCACCGTCTTCCCTCGAATCAAATCCGCGACAAGACGTCCTTTTTGCGCCGACAATCTGACGCCATGCAATTTAGCTGTGGTATCCATATTGATAACCTTACTTAGCCGCCGGGGTCGGGGCGGCCTTCTTATTACCCGGCGATGCTGAAGCACCGCCGGCTTTCGAGTGCCCCTTGAACATGCGCGTGTGCGCGAATTCACCCAGTTTGTGGCCGACCATGTTTTCGGTCACGTAGACCGGCACATGCTGCTTGCCGTTATGCACGGCAATGGTCAAACCGACAAAATCGGGCAATATTGTCGACCGTCTCGACCAAGTCTTGATCGGACGCTTGTCGGAACCAGCGCGCGCCGTCTCCACCTTCTGCATCAGGTGATGATCGACAAACGGGCCTTTTTTAACGGAACGTGACATCTCTACCCCTTACCCCGTGGCTTTCGCATTGCGGCGACGAATAATCATCCCGCTGGTGCGTTTGTTCTTACGCGTCTTGTAACCTTTGCACATGACGCCCCAAGGACTGACCGGCGCCTGCGCTGCCGCAGTCCGGCCCTCGCCACCACCGTGCGGATGGTCGATCGGATTCATCGCCACGCCACGCACGGTCGGACGGATGCCGCGCCAGCGTACCCGCCCGGCTTTGCCGATGGATTCCAGCGAATGCTCCTCATTGCCAACCTCACCGATAGTGGCGCGGCAGTTAATGTGCACCTTGCGGATTTCGCCCGAGCGCAATCGCAGCTGAGCGTATTCCCCTTCGCGCGCAAGCAATTGCGCCGAGGTACCTGCCGCCCGCGCGAGTTGGGCACCCTTGCCAGGCAACATTTCTATGCAGCAAATCGTCGTGCCCACCGGAATGTTTCTCAGCGGCAATGCGTTACCGGATTTGATCGGCGCTTCGGCACCGGATACAAGCTGGGTGCCCGCAATAACACCACGCGTAGCAATCACATAGCGTCTCTCACCATCGGCATAACACAGCAGTGCCAAATGTGCGCTGCGGTTGGGATCGTACTCAATACGCTCCACCTTTGCCGGTATTGCATCCTTGTCACGCTTGAAATCGACCGTCCGGTAATGCTGCTTGTGGCCACCGCCTTTGTGGCGCATGGTGATGCGGCCGTGCACATTGCGTCCGGATTTTTTCGACTGGCTCGTAACCAGGTTGGCCACCGGCTTGCCCTTATGCAGGCCCGGGGTAAACACCTTGACCAGGCCACGGCGGCCCGGAGAAGTCGGCTTAACTTTGATCAGCATTAATTCACCCCCCCTTCAGCAAAGGAGATTTCCTGTCCCGCCTTGAGGCAGACATAGGCTTTCTTCCATGAGCTACGACGACCGATAAAACGGCCAAAACGTTTTTCCTTGCCATGCACATTGGCGACCTTCACCGATTCAACCTGGGCCTTGAACATAAGTTCTACGGCGGCTTTGATCTCAGGTTTGGTTGCATCTGATACCACACGGAAAATTACCTGCTCATGCTTGTCCGCAATAAAAGTACTCTTCTCGGATATCACTGGTGCGAGCAGTATCTGCGCCAGTCGTTCAGTATTGAATGTGCTCATGCCAGCAACTCCTCTATCTTGCCTACAGCGGCCTTGGTCATCAGCACTTTGTCATGACGTATCAAGCTAACCGGATCCGCATGGCCCACTTCCACCACCATGACATTCAACAGATTGCGTGAAGACAGCCGCAGGTTATCGTCAAGACTATCGGTAATGATCAGCACATCGTCCATACCCATGCCTTGCAGTTTCTGGGCAAGCAGCTTGGTCTTGGGGGCATCAATGGTGAACGTGTCGACTACTACCAAGCGATCTTCGCGTGCGAGTTGCGACAGAATCGACAGCATCCCCGCACGGTACATTTTGCGGTTTATTTTCTGCGAGTAGTTCTCGTCCGGCGAGTTCGGGAAAGTCCGGCCACCGCCTCGCCACAGCGGACTGGAGGTCATACCGGCACGCGCACGTCCGGTGCCTTTCTGGCGCCACGGCTTCTTGGTCGAGTGTTTGACGGTTCCGCGATCTTTCTGTGCCCGGTTGGCCAAGCGTGCGTTGGCCATATAGGCCGTCACAACCTGATGCACCAGGGCTTCGTTGTAGTCGCGGCCAAATGCAGCATCCGATGCCGCCAGCTTCGCGGTGGGTTTGCCCTGCTCGTTGATTACGTTAAGTTCCATTTCGTAGCACCTCTACTTCGCCGGGGCGGCTTTGCCGCCCTGCTTGGCTGCTGCCGGACGCCGCGCCCGTATTGCCGGACGGACCATGACATCCCCGCCACGAGATCCGGGAACTGCGCCGTGAATCAGGAGCAGGCTGCGCTCTGCGTCTATACGCACAATCTTCAGCGATTGCTGGGTCCGTCGCACGGCACCCAAGTGCCCTGGCATCTTTTTACCCGGAAACACACGGCCTGGATCCTGTGCCATGCCGATTGAACCTGGTTTGTTATGGGATACCGAGTTGCCGTGGCTGGCGCGGTTCGACGAGAAGTGATGACGTTTGATGACGCCGGCGAAGCCCTTGCCTTGCGAAACACCGGTCACGTCAACATATTGCCCGACTTCGAAAATAGTGGCGCTTACAACGCTGCCCACCTTCATTTCCGTCAGTTTCTCCGGTGTAACAGGAAATTCACGCAACACCTGCCCGGCTTCGACGCCTGCCTTCGCATAGTGTCCTGCCGCAGGTTTACGTACACGCGAGGCGCGACGTTTGCCAAAGGCAACCTGCACAGCAGCGTAGCCGTCCGTTTCGGGCGTCTTGATTTGTGAGACACGGTTATTCGACACATCAACGACTGTTACCGGAATGCTGTCTCCGTCGTCGGTGAATACCCGTGTCATGCCGATTTTTCGGCCGACAAGTCCTAAACTCATGTTTTATACCTTTTTTTAAAAGGCGCCGACTTCAATTGGCCGGCAATCTTAATTATGAGAACTGACGTCCAAGCGCCAGCCTCACACCTATTTACAGCTTGATTTCTACGTCCACACCAGCAGGCAGGTCCAGCTTCATCAGCGCATCAACCGTCTTGTCCGTCGGATCAATGATGTCCATCAAACGCAGATGGCTGCGAATTTCCAGTTGTTCGCGCGAAGTTTTATTCACGTGCGGCGAACGCAGCAGGTCAAAACGCTGCTTGCGCGTCGGCAGCGGAATCGGGCCCTTGACCACTGCTCCCGTGCGTTTCGCGGTTTCAACAATTTCCAACGCCGACTGATCGATTAACCGGTAGTCGAACGCCTTGAGGCGTATGCGTATTTTCTGACTTTTCAGGGCGGCCATTTTTTACTCGATCACTTTAGCAACGACGCCGGCGCCTACGGTACGGCCACCTTCGCGAATCGCGAAACGCAGCCCCTCTTCCATCGCGATGGGCTGTATCAGCGCCACCGTGATCGAAATGTTGTCACCAGGCATCACCATCTCCGTGCCCTTCGGCAACTCAATGCTGCCCGTCACGTCAGTCGTCCGGAAGTAGAACTGCGGACGGTAACCGTTGAAGAACGGCGTATGACGACCACCCTCGTCTTTCGACAGCACATAAATCTCGGCTGTGAACTTCGTGTGCGGGGTGATGCTGCCCGGCTTCGCCAGCACCTGACCACGCTCCACCTCTTCACGCTTCGTGCCGCGCAGCAGGATGCCCACGTTGTCGCCCGCCTGCCCCTGGTCCAGCAGCTTGCGGAACATTTCCACACCCGTGCACACCGTCTTCAGCGTCGGCTTCAGCCCTACGATCTCAATCTCTTCACCCACCTTGACGATGCCGCGCTCGATACGACCCGTGACCACTGTGCCACGACCGGAAATCGAGAACACGTCTTCCACCGGCATCAGGAACGCGCCGTCCAGCGCACGCTTCGGCTCCGGAATGTAGCTGTCCAGCGCATCAGCCAGCTTCATGATCGCGACTTCACCCAGATCACCCTTGTCACCTTCCAGCGCCTTCAGCGCCGAACCGATCACGATCGGGGTGTCATCACCCGGGAAGTCATACTTGGAGAGCAGCTCACGCACCTCCATCTCCACCAGCTCCAGCAGTTCCTTGTCATCGACCATGTCCGCTTTATTCATGAACACGACGATGAAAGGCACACCTACCTGGCGCGCCAGCAGGATGTGTTCGCGGGTCTGCGGCATCGGGCCGTCAGCAGCCGATACCACCAGGATCGCGCCGTCCATCTGCGCTGCCCCCGTGATCATGTTCTTCACGTAGTCCGCATGGCCCGGGCAATCCACGTGCGCGTAGTGACGTTTCGCCGTCTCATACTCCACGTGCGCCGTATTAATCGTGATCCCGCGTGCCTTCTCTTCCGGCGCCGCGTCAATCTGGGCATATCCCTTCGCTTCGCCGCCGAACTTCGCCGACAGCACCGTCGTGATCGCCGCCGTCAGCGTCGTCTTCCCGTGATCCACGTGACCAATCGTTCCCACGTTCACGTGCGGCTTCGTACGCTCAAATTTGCCTTTGGCCATTGCTTTTCCCTACCGTGTTTTCTGTTGATGGTTAGAAAAAAAGTTAAAACACTCCCACTGCATGAAACTGGTGCCCATGGCGTGGATTGAACACGCGACCTCTCCCTTACCAAGGGAGTGCTCTGCCACTGAGCTACATGGGCGCAAAACCAAACTTGCTGCCATGCTCCCGTCGGGAAGCGAGTACTGCGGTTGCTGGAGCGGGTGAAGGGAATCGAACCCTCGTCGTAAGCTTGGAAGGCTTCTGCTCTACCATTGAGCTACACCCGCCCTGACTGCCACACCACCACATTCCGAGAATCCGCACACACCCCGACACAAACTCCCAGGCACGCCCTTACAAAAAACCTGGTGGAGGGGGAAGGATTCGAACCTTCGAAGGCTGAGCCAACAGATTTACAGTCTGCCCCCTTTGACCGCTCGGGAACCCCTCCGAACGAAACCGACAATTATCTTTAGATTAAGCCTTAGTGTCAACGAATTAGGTATGAAAAATGCTAAGGAATCACAACTTGGGCAGTACCAACACAGGGAAATCGGCGTAGCCATGCACAAAGCCATGAAAACGCAGCGGTATACGATTACGTCGAGAGCGCGTCCGCAGCAAGCGAAGCCACGCTATCCCCTGCTTTTGCCCGGCTCCGATCCCGACCAATACCGCACCCCTCCCAGCCAAACCAATCTCGCTAAATCTTGATTCCCGCGACAAGTGCCAATAAATCTGAATTCCCTTTTATGTGAGCGCACACACACCAAATTGCATCTAAATTAATATTAAATAAAACAATAACTTATACTCTAATTCCCGCCAGACCCGCTGACACTGCTGCCACCACAAACGAACAACGTTTGACCTGAAATGTATCCACTCTCCGGATTCAGAAAAAAACTGACTGCCCGGGCCACATCCCTGGGGGTTCCCACCCGCTTGACCGGAATGCTGTCGATCACGGCCTGGCGCTTGGCGCTGCCTATGGGATGGCCATTGTCAAAGAGCTCAGTAGCCACTGGCCCCGGCGCAACTGCATTTATCGTGATGCCATCTCCCGCTAACTCCAGGCAAAGTACCTTGGTCATGCCAACCAGCCCCGCTTTGCCTGCAGCATAGGCCAGGCGCTGGGTTTTACCCAGGATGGCGCGGGAAGAAATGCTGACTATGCGGCCGAATTTGGCCTGGCGCATGCCCGGCACCAGAGTCTGGATCAGGATCATGGCCGCGCGCACATTCAGCGCATATACATGGTCCATGTCGTCGATGGTCGCCTGTTCCAGCGACCCTGGCCGGTTGGCACCGGCGTTATTGACCAGATAACGCACGGGATATTTGGCAGCGACTTCTTGCGCCACTGCCGTAGTTGCCGCAGCATCAGCAAGGTCCGCCGCATGATGCAGGATGCGCGCATGCTTGATTCTGGGTGGACGCCGCTGCAGTGTCACTACAGTTAGCCCCTGATCCAGCAAATCCTGGGCAATGGCTTCGCCTATCCCCGAACTTGCCCCCGTCACTACTGCTACACCGTCCATATCATGTTCTCCGGAATTTACAACGTGAGCCTCCGATTATAGGGGCGCACAACTCCGGACCGCCGATAGCGGCAAATATCGATGCTAAGCTGCGATCAAACCATGAATCCTGTTGTTTCCACACTGCGGGCCATTCTTAACCCGCGCAGCGTCGCTGTGTTCGGCGCATCAGGCGATCCCGCCAAATTCGGCGGCCGCGTGATGCATTTTCTGCAGCAGCACGGCTACCGTGGGCGCATCGTGCCCGTACATCCGACGGCAAAGGAGGTGCTGGGCATCCCTGCAGTAGCAAAACTCGCCTTGGCTGGCGAACCCGTTGATGTCTGCATCCTTGCACTGCCCGCAGTGCATCTTCCCGCGGCAATCGAGGATTGCGGCAAGGCTGGTGCACGCGGCGCCGTGGTGATTACCGCCGATTTTGCGGAAACCGGCGCAGAAGGCGCGGCACGGCAGGACGAATTGCTGCAAATCGCTCGTCGCTACGGTATGCGCCTGATCGGCCCCAATTGCCTCGGTTACATCAACCCGCACCTGCAACTCGCGCTGACCTCGTCGGTTGCGCTGGCGGTGCCGCCTATGCCGCGCGGCGCGATCGGACTGGCCAGCCAGAGCGGATCACTGATGGCATCGCTGATTTCGCATGCGCAGGATCTCGGCACCGGCTTCAGCGTTGCCGCAACTGTCGGCAACCAGGCCGACATCGAACTGTGCGATCTGCTTGAGTATTTCATTGAAGACGACAACACACGCGCAATCTGCCTCTATATAGAAGGCTTGAAGGACGGCGCACGTTTTCTCGCGCTCGCGCAGCGGGCGCGTGCCGCCGGCAAGCCGATACTTGCGGTAAAAGCCGGACGCAGCGCTGCCGGGCAGCAAGTCACACAATCCCACACCGCCAGCCTCGCCGGCTCGTACGAGGTATGGGAGGCCGCCTGCCGCGATTACGCAGTTTGTCTGCTCGATGATCCCGAAGCCCTGATTTACTGCGCGGACTTCCTGATCCGCTTCGGCGCGGCAGCAACGCCGACGGTCGCCGTGGTGTCGCCTTCGGGCGGTACCGTTGCGGTGACTGGTGATCGCGTCGTCGCCGCTGGCCTGACACTGGCCGAGCCGGGCGCAACCACCTGCACCGAACTGAAAAAATTCCTGCCGCCGGGCCGCACCATCAATCCGCTGGACGTCGGCGGTCTGCCGCGGGCGAGCGGCCTCGACAGTGCGCTCACCGCTTACGAATTGCTGGCAAATGATCCGGCAGTCGGCGCCATCCTGATTGCAGTCGCCACCACGCCGCAACTCGACGACAAGGTGCGCCAGTGGGGCAAAGCCGCGCTGGCCGGTAAAAAACCCACCGCAATTCTGCTGACGCCCGGAAAACTGGTTGACGGTGCGCGCAACGCGCTCAAGGAAATCGGCTGTCCGTATACCAACCGTCTCGACGATGCGCTGCGCGTGCTGCGCGTCGCCGTCGACTACGGCGATGCCTTGCGCAATCCGCCGTCGCCTGCCAAATCGTCATCCGCAAACGCTGCTGCCATACGCGCACACACAACGACATTGCCCGATGGACGCCTAACCGAACCCGAAGCCAAAGCGCTGCTGCGCGCCGGCGGCATCAATACCACCGAAGACATACTCGCGCGCACACTTGATGCCGCGCTCAAGCAAGCGCAGCACATCGGTTACCCGGTGGTGTTGAAAGGCGTCTGCCGCGAACTGGTGCACAAGAGCGAAGCCGGCGCCGTCAAGCTCAACATCAAAGATGCCGACGGCTTGCGCATCGCATGGCAGAACATCGCCCGCGGCATCGCCGCGCATCTACCCGGCGCCAAACTGGATGGCTGCGTTGTGCAACCGATGCTCGATGAAGGCACCGAACTGATCGTCGGATGCCGCTGGGACCCACAGTTCGGCGCAGTGGTGATCATCGGCAGCGGCGGCGTGCTGGTGGAAATTCTCAGCGACGTGCAAATGGCCATAGCACCAATCTCGCCGACACACGCACGACAGCTGATCGAACGTTTGCGCATTACACCGGTGCTGGCTGGTGCACGCGGCCGGCCGACGGCTGACATTGAGGCACTCGCCGATACCGTTGCCAGGCTCAGCGAGCTGGCTGCCGCACTGGGCCCTCGCCTGGCCGAACTCGACATCAATCCATTACTGGTACGCGAAGCGGGCCGCGGCATCATCGCGCTCGATGCGCGAGCCACGCTGGCAGCAGCGCCAGCCATATAAATTTTCCGGAGGAGTTTTGCCATGACCACAGCCGTAGTTACCTATGAATCGCGCGACGGCGTCGCCATCATCACGCTGAATCGCCCTGAAAAACGCAACGCCATCAACAATGAGGTCGCAGCTCAATTGCGCGCGGCGCTCGAACGTTTGAATGACAGCGATGACCGCGTCGGCGTGCTGACTCATGCCGGCGCACATTTCACCGGCGGCGCCGACATCAAAGGGCCACCCGACGATTTCCCGGGCTGCGTTCCCAATATCGGTGTGCCGATGCAAAAACCCCTGATCGCCGCGGTCGGCGGCTGGGTGGTCGGTGGCGGCGTGGTGATCGTGCAAATGTGCGATCTGTGCATTGCAGCCGACGATGCCAGATTTATGTTCCCCGAAGCCAAGGTCGGATTCACCGGTGCTGCCATTGCCGGACTCGCCGCACGCATCCCGCACAAGGTGGCGATGGAGCTGATGCTGGTCGGCAATGAAATAACCGCCGAACGCATGTATCAGATCGGCCTCGTCAATCAGCTCGTCAAGCCCGGCGCACAACTCGATGCCGCATTGGTATGGGCGCGCCAGCTCGCCGACAATGCGCCGCTGGTGCTGTCGGTGCTGCGTGATTACGTATCCCGCATCATCCCGAAGGGACCCTCGGAACTCGCCGCACAAGGCCGCGCTGCAATCCAGCGCATACGCCAAAGTGCTGACGCAAAAGAAGGCATTGCCAGTTTCAAGGAAAAACGCAAAGCCAAATTCAGTGGAAAATAGCTAATATAATCAATTATTTATATATAAACGCCGCTACAGTGCCTACGCTCAATACCGCGACATCACCCGCGCCGCCATGGACCATCGTCGCGCTGATCAGCATTGGCCTGCTCGTCGATCAGCATGTCGCCGTGTGGGGCCAGGATGCGGTCAACATCGTGACCTGGGCCATGTTGCTGTACTGGCTGGCCAACTCATCAGCCGAGACACGCACCAGCATGATCCTGTGTGTGGCCTATGCCACCGCAGGTGAAATTTTCCTGTCGCTGGGCTGGGGGCTCTACGAATACCGGCTGCACAACATTCCTCTGTTCGTGCCGCCGGCACATGCACTGATATTCGTGCTGGGCATGACCATCTGCAGACGCATGCCCGACTCGATCATCTGGGCGGTACCGCTAGCCGCCGCACCGCCAGTGCTCATCCTGGCGTGGATCGGCGCCGATACCATGGGTTTGATTCTCTACACGCTGCTGGTGCTCTGCATGTTATTCAGCAACGGACGAAAACTGTATGCAGTGATGTTCATGCTGTCGCTGGGGCTGGAAGTCTATGGCACAGCAATCGGCAACTGGGTATGGCTGTACGACGTGCCGGTGGTTGGCTGGACCACGATGAATCCGCCACTTGCCGCCGGCACGTTCTACTGCATGCTCGACATGCTGGTGGTGACCACCATGAACGCGGTCCGCCGGCGCCGCAATGCCGCGCTGGAAACCGCATAGTTGAAAACTTGTTAACACGTCTTGGCGGAACGCGCCGGTCGCTTGGTTTTGCCTGCCGGTGCCTTGCGGTCACGCGCCACCGGTGCCGGCGGCAAACCAGTGTGCTGGGTGCGGAACGACTGGTATTTGCGCGGCTGCCGCGCGCCTTCGGGCTTCAAGCCGGTGCCGGCGGGTTGAAAAGTCGGCACCAGCTGGTGTTTGCCATTGCCGATCAGATCGCTGCGCCCCATGCGTCGCAACGCGTCGCGCAGCATGGGCCAGTTTTCGGCATCGTGATAACGCAGCAGCGCCTTGTGCAGCCGGCGCACCCTGAGGCCCTTGGGAATGATCACATCCTCGCTGTCGCGCGTGACCTTGCGCAGCGGATTTTTGCCTGAGTGGTACATCGCCGTCGCAGTCGCCATCGGCGAGGGCAGGAAAGCCTGCACCTGGTCGGCGCGGAAACCGTTCTGCTTCAGCCACAGCGCCAGATCCAGCATGTCCTGATCCGTGGTGCCGGGGTGGGCCGCAATAAAATACGGGATCAGGTACTGTTCCTTGCCTGCCGCCTTCGAATACTTGTCGAACAATTCCTTGAACTTGTAGTACGAGCCTACGCCGGGCTTCATCATTTTCGACAGCGGGCCTTCACCGATCGCCTCGGGGGCAATTTTCAGGTAACCGCCGACGTGATGTTGTGCCAGTTCCTTCACATAATCCGGCGACTCCACGGCCAGGTCATAACGCACGCCGGAGCCGATCAACACTTTCTTGATGCCGGGCAGCGCGCGGGCGCGGCGATAAAGGCCGATCAGCGGTGCATGGTCGGTATTCAGGTTCGGGCACACGCCCGGATACACGCAAGAGGGTCGCCGGCAAGCCGATTCAATTTCCTTGCTCTTGCAGGCGAGGCGATACATGTTCGCCGTCGGCCCGCCGAGGTCGGAGATCACGCCGGTGAAGCCCGGCACCGCGTCGCGGATCTGCTCGACCTCGCGGATGATCGAATCTTCCGAGCGGTTCTGGATAATGCGACCTTCATGTTCAGTAATCGAACAGAACGTGCAGCCACCAAAACAGCCGCGCTGTATGGTCACCGAAAAACGGATCATCTCGTAGGCCGGGATTTTTTTCTTGCCATAAGCCGGATGCGGCACGCGCGAATAAGGCAATTCGTACAGCGCGTCCATTTCCTTCATCGTCAGCGGCAGTGGCGGCGGATTGATCCACACTTCCCTGTCACCATGACGCTGCACCAGCGCGCGGGCATTGCCGGGATTGGATTCGACGTGGAGGATGCGCGAGGCATGGGCATACAGCACCGCATCCTGCGCTACGGTGTCATACGCCGGCATGCGGATCACGCTGCGCGCGCGGTCGGCGTTTTTCACTTCGCGGATGAAGCGCACGACCTTCGCGCCATCGGGCGCTTGCGTTGACCCGGCCTTGGCCATCTGTTCTTCGGTCGCATACGGATCCACCGGCGGATTCAGCGGACCCGGCATGTCGATGCGCGTCGAATCGATTTCTATCCAGTCCGCTGGCGTCGCTGCGCGCACGAAGGCGGTGCCGCGGATGTCGGTAATGCTGTCCGGCGTCGCGCGGGCAGCCAGACGATGCGCAATGTCAACGATGGCACGTTCGGCATTGCCATAGACCAGGATGTCAGCCTTGGCGTCGATCAGCACCGAACGCCGCACTTTCTCCGACCAGTAGTCAAAATGCGCAATGCGTCGCAGGCTGGCTTCGATGCCGCCAATGACAATGGGGACGTCGGAATACGCCTCACGCGCACGCTGGCTGTAAACGATCACCGAACGGTCCGGTCGTTTCGCCGGTTCGGCATCCGGCGTGTAGGCATCGTCGCTGCGAATCCGCCGCTCGGCGGTGTAGCGATTGACCATCGAATCCATGTTGCCCGCGGTCACCCCGAAAAACAGCTTGGGTCGGCCCAGCGCGCGAAACGCGTCTACGCTCTGCCAGTCGGGCTGGGCGATGATGCCGACACGGAAGCCCTGCGCTTCCAGCAGCCGGCCGACAATGGCCATGCCGAAACTGGGGTGATCGACATAGGCGTCACCGGTGACGAGAATGATGTCGCATTCCTCCCAGCCGAGTTCGTCCATCTCGGCACGCGACATCGGTAAAAACGGGGCCGTACCGAAGCGCGCCGCCCAGTACTTGCGGTGGCTGAAAATGTCTTTCGGATTGACGGCGATTGCGGGCTGCATGGGCGCATTATAAGTCGCGCGCCTCTGATACCCCTAACTAGTAGTTCGTTCCATCAATATAGTTACTAAATAGATTATGATAGCCATGGTTTCCATTCGACTCTTGGTGGGGGTGATCATGGCCAGAAAGACAAAGCGGGCGACGCTGTTTTTGACTGAA